>ERZ1370068.7671-contig-6575_pt1 | contig 31524 bp, 46 predicted proteins | sample MGYA00561227_ERZ1370068 | MGnify/ENA primary metagenome ERZ1370068 (study PRJEB38410, sample SAMEA6850437) | metagenome | study: Metagenomic assessment of the ecological functions of the soil: analysis of the soil microbiota associated with the...
GATCTTGATCGACAGGTGCTTGGGACCCGACTTGTCGGCGGTGATGTACGGCAGGTTGATCTCGGTCTGCTGCGAGCGCGACAGCTCGATCTTCGCCTTCTCGGCCGATTCCTTCAGCCGCTGCAGCGCCAGCACGTCGTTCTTGAGGTCGACGCCCTGATCGCTTCTTGAATTCGGTGACGACGTAGTCGATCAGGCGCTGGTCGAAGTCCTCGCCGCCGAGGAAGGTGTCGCCGTTGGTCGACATGCACCTCGAACTGGTGCTCACCTTCGACACTGGCGATCTCGATGATGGAGATGTCGAACGTGCCGCCGCCCAGGTCGTAGACGGCGATCTTGCGATCGCCTTCCTTCTTGTCCAGGCCGAAGGCGAGCGCCGCCGCGGTCGGCTCGTTGATGATCCGCTTGACCTCGAGGCCGGCGATCCTGCCGGCGTCCTTGGTCGCCTGCCGCTGCGAGTCGTTGAAATACGCCGGCACGGTGATCACCGCCTCGGTGACTTCCTCGCCCAGATAGTCCTCGGCGGTCTTTTTCATCTTGCGCAGGATTTCCGCCGACACCTGCTGCGGCGCGATCTTCTTGCCGCGCACCTCGACCCAGGCGTCGCCGTTGTCGGCCTTGACGATCTTGTAGGGCATCAGGGCGATGTCCTTCTGCACTTCCTTTTCCTCGAAGCGACGGCCGATCAGCCGCTTGATCGCATAGAGGGTGTTCTTGGCGTTGGTGACAGCCTGCCGCTTCGCCGGCGCGCCGACCAGGATCTCGCCGTCGTCCTGATAGGCGACGACCGACGGCGTCGTGCGGGCGCCTTCCGAGTTCTCGATCACCTTGGGCTTGCCGCCCTCCATGATGGCGACGCAGCTGTTGGTCGTGCCGAGGTCGATTCCGATTATCTTGGCCATGGTTTTTCCTTCCGTTCCGGATTGCTCGCTTGAGATTTGACTTGAGCTTTAGTTGGGGGAGCTGGCGTGGGATTCAAGCGAAAGAAGCGCTTAGGCAGGGCTTTCCGGCGACTCTTGGCGACGGCGACCAGCGCCGGCCGCAGCACGCGATCGTTGAGCAGATAGCCCTTCTGGAAAACCTGGACCACGGTGCCCGGCGGCTCCTTCGACTCGATCATGGTCATCGCCTGGTGGCGATGGGGGTCGTATTTTTCGTGCAGGGGTTGATTTCGACGATGTTCGCCTTGTCGAACGCGGCCTCGAGGTTCTTGAGCGTCAACGCCACGCCGTCCCGCAAGGCCTCGGGCTTCGGCGTTCGGCGTCACCAGCGTGAGCTCCAGCGCATCCTTGACGCCCAGCAGCTCCTGCGCAAAGCGCTCGATCGCGTACTTGTGCGCCTTGGCGACGTCGTTTTGCGCCAGCCGCGCGCGCGTTGTCGGTTTCGGCCTTGGCTCTGAGCCACGCGTCTCGAAGCTCGCCCGCTTCGGCTTCGGCGCGCTTGAGCTGGGCCGGCAGGTCGACGGCGTCGCCCTCGCCGGTGCCTCGTCGGCGCCGGAGGGCTCGGCGGCCGCGTCCGATCGGCGAAACCTGAGTGTTCTCGTCGGGAATATTGGTCATAGCATGTTCTCCGCGTACCTTTGCAGCAGGTGGGGGCATTTGCACATGTTTCAACCGGCTTCGCGGGCGCCGGCGGAACGAATTCCACTGTATTTCCTACTGCTTGGCGCCAAGCGCTTTGGCCCTCGCCTGGGTCATCTCGCGTGCCGGCGCGTCGGGCGGCGACTCGAGCCAGCCGCCGAGGTTGCGAACGCGAGATCGGCCAGCGCCGCGATCCAGGCCGGGCGTTCGTTCAGGCAGGGAATGTAGTGGAATTCCCGGCCTCCCGCCTCGAGGAACGCCGCCTGCCCCTCCTGCGCGATTTCCTCGAGTGTCTCCAGGCAGTCGCTGACGAAAGCCCGGGCAGACGACGTCGACACGCCCGAGGCGCTCCTTGGCCAGCGCAACCAGGGTCGGTTGCGTATAAGGCGTGAGCCACTGCGCGCGACCGAACCGCGATTGGAATGTGACCATCGCTCTGGTCCCTTTCAATCCCAGCTCGGTGGCGACCAGCCGTGCGGTCTTCTGGCAATGGCAGTGGTACGGGTCGCCGAGCTCGAGCGTTCGTCTCGGCACGCCGTGGAAAGAAAAGAGCAGCTTGTCCGGCCGGCCATTCCTGACCCAGTACTCGTTGACGCTCTGCGACCAGCGCGTTGATGTAGCCGGCTATCGTCGTGATAGGCGTCGACCACGCGCAGCGCCGGCACGCGCCTTTGCCGCCGCGTGTAGTCATTGATCGCGTCGAGCGCCGATGCCGTGGTGCTCGCCGAATATTGCGGGTACAGCGGCAGCACGAGCACGCGGTCGCACCCTCCGCCTCGAGCTTCGCCATGCGCCGACTCGATCGAGGAGCTGTCCGTAGCGCATACCCAGCGCCACCTGGGCAAAATCGGACGGGAGCCCGAGGTCCTTCAGGCGCTGCCCGAGATAGCCCTGCACCAAGGTCTTCTGACGCAGGCTGTGCACCAGCAAGGGTGATCCGTCCTTGGTCCAGATGGTCGCGTATTTCTGCGCTGATCTGGCCGGGCGCGAGTTGAGGATCACGCCATGCAGAAGCGGCGCCCACAGCGCGCGCGGTATCTCCACCACACGCGGATCGGACAGGAATTGCGCGAGATAGCGGCGGACCGCGGCCGTCGTCGGCGCGTCCGGGAGTGCCGAGATTGATCAGCAGAACGCCGAGCCGCGTCGGCGCGATCGTGCGCAAATGACGGTGCGGACCGGTAGCGCCCCATGTCGTCAGCGACCGATCGGATCCGGGCCGCAGCACCGACCGCGCGGGGCGAGGATGGCCGCGGCGCGGAAGATCACCACCCTTGCCGTCGACGCCTTTCACGCCCCGGTCGCGCGGAATGCCGCGAGGCCTTTTGCCGCCTGCGCGCGAATCGCGCCGCGAACGGATGGAACCCAGCCCAGCAGCGCGCCTTTCGCGCCCAGCGCCATCGCCGCCCAGCGCCAAGGCTGAAGCGATCGACGTGGCGCACGATCAGACGCGTCGGCGAACTGGAATTCGGCATCGATGCGGTTGTGGACGCGCCGCCCGGTCGCGGCAAACGTGTACCAGGCTTCCCAGTGCGCGCGCCCGCTGCCCTCGCTTGCCCTGACGTCGCGGAACTCCACGCGCAGATCGCGTGCGCGGCCGTTCAGCATGCGCCACATCGCGCCGGCCTCGGCGGCTGCGAGCGTGCCGAACACGGGGTCGCTGAAAACGACTTGGGGGTGATAGCAACCGAGCATCGCGTCGACGTCGCGGCGGCGCGAACGCGCCATAGAAGCGCTCGATGAGCCGCGCGTTTGCCGCGGAGCTTGCCGCGACCCGGCGCCGGTCATCGTTCCGCCTTTAGCCGTTCCGCCGCTCATCGTTTCGCATTCATCGCTTCGTTGCTCTGCTGCGTCAACGCGTTCGACAGCAGCCTGGCGGTGACGTCGACGATCGGGATGACGCGCTCGTACGCCATTCGGGTCGGGCCGATGACGCCGAGCGTGCCGATGACCTGCCCATCGATTTCGTAGCGGCGCGGTGATCACGCTGCACTCGTCGAGCGGCGCCAGTCCGGATTCGCCGCCGATGAACAAGTGCACTCCCTGCGCGCTAGCTGGCTGAGATCGAGAAGATGCAGCAGCGATGTTTTCTGCTCGAAGATCTCGAACAGCCTGCGCAGCCGGTCCATGTTCGACGACAAATCCGACGCGGAGAGGAGGTTCTTCTCGCCGGACACCACGAGATCGTCGCGATTGTCGGCAAGTGCGGCGTCGCCGGCGTCGACCGCCGCCGTCATCAGCCCGACGACGTCCTCGCGCAATTGCTTCAGCTCGTCGGCGAGCAACCCGCGTATCGGCGGCGAACGGCTGCCCCGCATAGTGGTCGTTGAAAAATTCGACGCTTCGATCAGCTGCGATGGCGTGTACAGGCGCTCGGTATGGAGGATGCGATTCTGCACGTCGCCGTCGGGCGTGACGATGATAAGCAGGACGCGCCGCTCCGACAGGCGCAGAAACTCGATGTGCCGGAACGAGGGCTCGCGCCGCCGCGGCGTCGCAACCACGCCCGCGAACTGGGTGAGTGACGAAAGCAGCTGCGCCGCGGCGCTGACCAGCGCCTGCGGGCGGTCGGCCTGGAGCTGATCCTGCAGCTCGCTGATCTCGCCTCTGGTCGAGCGGCTTGACGACCAGCAGGCTGTCGACGAAGAAGCGATAGCCCTTGGCCGTCGGCACCCGACCGGCCGAGGTGTGCGGACTGGTGATGAAGCCCATCTCCTCGAGGTCGGCCATGACGTTTCGTATCGTCGCCGGCGAAAGCTCGAGCCCGGATTGGCGCGACAACACGCGCGGATCCGACCGGCTGACCGTCGATGATGTAGCGCTCGATCAGCGTCTTGAGCAAATATCGAGCGCGCGGATCTACCATTTCGTGACGCTATTCCGACAAGGGTTCAGACGCGCACTGCTGCTTTGACAGCATGCGGCAAGGTGGCGGAGGCGATCTGTCGCCGATTCATCCGGGGTTAACGCCAATGCGCGCATACGGCCATTGTACCGCTGGCATGGAGCCAGGCGCGCCGGCTCCTCGCTCACATCGCCGCCTGCTCGCTGGTCACGCAGCACTGGAGTCGGCCAAGCGCCCTTGTAGCTTTAATCGGCGACATGACGTCTCCGGGACCACCTTTCGCGACGATCGCGTTGATCGGCCGCTACGCGACTCCCGGCATCGCCGAACCCCTGGGCCGTCTGGCGGCTTTTCTGACCGCGCGCGGCCACCGCGTGATTCTCGACGCCGAAACGGCCGAGTTCACGCCGCTTCCCGGCTACCCGACCGCGTCCGACCGCCGATATGGGCGCGCAACGCGGCGCTGGCGATCGTGGTCGGAGGCGATGGAACGATGCTTTCCATCGCTCGCCAGCTCGCTCCGTTCGACGTTCCGCTGATCGGCGTCAACCAGGGCCGCCTCGGCTTCCTCACCGACATTGCGCTCTCCGATATGGAGCTCGCCTTGTCGGCCATGCTCGACGGCGACTACGTGGAGGAAACGCGCACGCTGCTCGATACCAAGCTCATGCGCGGCGGCGGCCAGTGCGAGAGCAGCCTGGCGCTGAACGACGTCGTGGTGAACCGCGGCGCGCTCGGCGGCATGATCGATTGCGCGGTGACGATCGACGAGCACTTCGTGTACGCGATGCGCGCCGACGGTTTGATCGTCGCAACGCCGACGGGTTCGACCGCGTACGCTCTCTCGGCACAGGGGCCCATCGTCGACCCGGGCGTGCCGGCGATACTGCTCGTTCCCGTCGCGCCGCACGCGCTATCCAATCGCCCGATCGCGGTGCGGGATTCGGCGGTCGTGACCATTACCCTGCTGCGCGGCAAGGATGCGAGCCTTCATTCCGACGGACAGGCGCACTACGCGCTCGCCGAAGGGACCGGGTCGTGGTCGCCCGCGCCGCGCACCGCGTCCGTCTGCTTCATCCGAAAGATCACGATCATTTCGCGATGTTGAGGCGTAAGCTGCACTGGGCCGAGACGCCGGACCAGCTTCGTCCGGCCAGAGCGGGCGCCGAGCCTTGACGTCCGCGCGTTTGCCAGCAAGACCGTTCGCCCGACCGGCGTCGGACGCCGATCCATGACGCTCGCCTGATACGCTAGCGCCGCGCGACATCCCGCGCCTCGGTGCGGGTTTCGACCCTCATTCCGCCATGCTGCGTCTGCTATCCATCCGAAACTTCGCCGTCGTCGAGGCACTCGAGGTCGAGTTCGACCGTGGCTTCACCGTGTTGACCGGCGAGACCGGCGCCGGCAAATCGCTGTTGCTCGACGCGCTGTCGCTCGCTGCTCGGCGATCGCTTCGAAGCGCGCCAGCTTCGGCTTGGCGCCGACCGCGCGGAAATAGCCGCCGAGTTCGACCTGGAGGATGCGCCGGCCGCGCGAGCGCCTGGCTCATCGAACACGATCTCGCGGAGAGCGACGGGCCGCTCCTGTTGCGCCGCGTGCTCGATGCGCAAGGCAGAAGCCGCGCGCACATCAACGGCTCGCCCGGCGACGCTGGCCCAGCTCGAGGCCATCGGCGAGCTTTGATCGATCTGCACGGGCAGCACGCGCATCAATCGCTCGGCCGCCCGGAGACTCAGCGCCAGCTGCTCGATGCCTACGGCGGTTTTGCGGCGCTGGCGCGCGAAGTCGCGCTCGCCTGGCGGGCGTGGCAGGACGCTCTCGAGCGCGCGATCGCGGCGTGCAGGACGCCGCGGCGATCCAGGCCGAACGCGACCCGCTCGACCGGCCGCCGCGCCGAGCTCACGGCGCTTGCGCCGAGCGCCGCGGAATGGGCGAGCCTGACGCAGACGCAATCGCGGCTGGCGCATGCGGCGACCCTGCTCGAATCGGCGACGCGTGGCCGAAGCCGAGCTGGGCGAAGGCGACGCGCTCGCTGGGCTCGCGTCTGGCCGCCATGGTGCAACGGCTCAAACAGGCGGCTCGCGCACGACGCGGCGCTGAACGACGTGGTGGCGCTTTGCGACGAGGCACGAATACGTGCCGACGAAGCTGCGCGGGCGCTGCGGTCCTATCGCGAGCGGCTCGACCTCGATCCGGGCGAGCTTGCCCGCGTCGAAGCGCGGCTGGCTGCGATTCACGACGCGCGCACGAAAGTATCGCGTCAGGCCCGAGGAACTGCCGCGCTCGCCGAGGAGACCATCGCGCGCCGTCTGCGGTCCTGGCCGCCGGTGCCGATGCCGAGCGGCTCGCGAGCGCGGAAGGAGAGGCGCGGCGCGCGTTCTCCGTGCTCGCGAGCGAGTTGTCGGCCAAGCGCAGGCTTGCCGCGGCCGAGCTGGGACATCGTGTGCAGCGCGATGATGAAGCGGCTGGCGATGGCCGGCGGCAGGGTCGAGATTGCCCTGATCCCCGTTGCCGAGCCGGCCAGCTTCGGGCTCGAAAGCGTCGAGCTGCAGGTCGCCACGCACGCCAAGCAGCCGCTGGGTCCGATGGCGCGCGTCGCGTCGGGCGGCGAGCTGTCGCGTCTTGGTCTCGCGATTCAAGTCGTGCTGGCCGAAGTCGGCGAGCTGCTCCACGCTGGTATTCGACGAAGTCGACGTCGGCATCGGCGGCGCCGTCGCCGCGACCGTCGGCCGCATGCTTCAGCAGCTCGGGAAGCGACGCCAGGTGTTGTGTGTCACGCACCTGCCGCAGGTCGCGGCTTGCGCGGACCATCATCACCGCGTCATCAAGCGCGCAGCAAGCAGGGAGGTCGCGACCGAGCTCGCGCGGCTCGATTCACCGGGGCGTGTCGAGGGGCTTGCTCGAATGCTGGGAGGGCACGAGGTCACGGCCAAGACCCGCGCGCACGCCAAGGAATTGCTCGCGCAACACCGGACGCCGACGCCGCCTTGAAATGAAAGCGGCCGCTGCGCGGCCGTTAAAGCGGCGCACGCGTCCGCGGCTAGACCGGGCGAGCGGCCTGATTCGCGGGAGAGGATCGGTGCCGGCCGCTTTGGCACCGCAGTCTTGGTCACGTGCTTGGGCTTGATGACGCCTTTGACCGCTTTGACCGCCCTCAGGACGGGGACGGGCATCGCTTCGCCGGTCTCGAGCCAGTACTTGACGCGATTGGCGTCGCCGACGCGCGTAAGCTTGCCGTACGAATCCAACAGCACGATGACGATCGGCCGGCTGGCGATGGTCGTCAGCATGACCAGGCATTTGCCGGCCTCACGGATGAAGCCGGTCTTGCTGACCTGTATGTTCCACTCTCCACCACGCACCAGCGAATTGGTGTTGTTGAAACCGAGCAGCGTTCCCGGTCGGCTGCACCTCGACGTAATGGCTCGAGGTGGTCGTGGCATCGCGGATCAGCGGATACGCCGCGGCGGCTTTGACCATCAGTGCAACTTCGTTGGCGGTCGAGACATTTTCACTCGACAGCCCCGTCGCATCGCTGAAATGGGTATGAACCATGCCCAGGTCGGCGGCTTTCTTGTTCATCGCGTCGACAAAAGCTTCGAGGCCGCCGGGATAATGTCTGGCGAGGCTCGACGCGCGCGCGATTTTCCGATGCCATCAGCGCAAGGCGCAGCATCTCGCGGCGCGACAATTCGCTCCCGAGCCGCAAACGGGAATGGCTTCCGCGCAGGAGATCTGAGGTCGGCGATGGCAACGGTGATGATTTCATCGAGCGGCTGACCGGCGTCGAGAACCACCATCGCGGTCATCAATTTGGTTACCGAAGCGATCGGCGTTACCCTGTCCGCCGCCTTGGAATAGATCGGGTTTCCGGCCGTTGCGTCCAGCACCAGGACGTTGCTCGAGGCGAGCTTAAGCTTGCTGCCGTCCAGCAGCAGTGTTGGCGCGCCCACGGCACGGGGATCGGCTCCCGCGGTAGCGGCGTAGCGCCTTCTGCCGTGAACATTAAGACAATGAAAACAAGGGCTAATAGGGTCTTCATCAACTAGATTAGATATGGGTCGCGGAGATTTATACCATGGACGCAAGTGGTGTGCCAATACCTAACGTATCAGGCGCTTAAGCGATGACACGGCGTTCATCGCCGCTGCCCGGCGCCGGCGGAGACCCCGCCGCCTGCTGCCGCTCCTGCTGCTGCAAGGCCCACATCCGCGCGTATGCGCCAGTCCGCGGCGAGCAATTCGGCGTGGGTGCCGCGCTCGGTGATGCGGCCATGCTCGAGCACCAGAATCTCGTCAGCGCCGACGATCGTCGACAAGCGGTGGGCGATCGTCAGCGTCGTGCGGTCGGCGGAGATCTGCTCGAGCTCGGCCTGGATCAGCTTCTCGGATTTGGAATCGAGCGCCGAGGTCGCCTCGTCGAAGATCAGGATCCGCGGGTTCTTGAGGATCGCGCGCGCAATCGCGACCCGCTGCTTCTCGCCGCCGGATAGTTTCAGCCCGCGCTCTCCAACCGGCGTCGCGTAGCCCTCCGGCAGGGCGCGTCACGAAATCGTGGATCTGCGCGAGCTTCGCGGCGGCGATGATCTCGCTCGTGCGTCGCGTCGGGCCGTCCGTAGGCGATGTTGTATTCGATCGAATCGTTGAACAGCACCGTGTCCTGCGGCACGATGCCGATCGCATTGCGAACACTCGACTGCTGCACCGCGCGCAAATCCTGCCGGTCGATGGTGATGCTGCCGCCGCTGACGTCGTAAAAGCGATAAAGAAGCCGCGCCAGCGTCGATTTTCCCGAGCCGCTCGGGCCGACCACCGCGATCGTGCGCCCCGCGGGAATGGCGAACGACACGTCGAACAGAATCTGGCGGTTCGGCTCGTAATGGAAATCGACGTGCTCGAAGCGCACCTCGCCGGCGCTCGCCACCAGCGGCGCGCGCGCCCGGTGCATCCTTGACCTCGGCGTTCTCATCGATCAGGTGGAACATCCGCTCCATGTCGGCCAGCGCCTGCTTGATCTCGCGATAGATGACGCCCAGGAAATTGAGCGGGATGTAGAGCTGGATCATGAACGCGTTGACCAGCACCAGGTCGCCGATGGTCATCGTGCCCTCGACCACGCCCAGCGTCGCCCGCCACATGATCAGCGTTACCGCGACGGCGATGATCGCGCTCTGCCCGATGTTGAGCAGCGACAGCGATGTCTGGCTTCTGACCGCGGCCGTTTCCCATCGCTGCAGACTGTCGTCATAGCGGCGCGCCTCGAATTCCTCGTTGTTGAAATATTTGACGGTCTCGTAGTTGAGCAGGCTGTCGATGGCTCGCGTGTTGGCTTTGGAGTCGAGCTCGTTCATCTGCCGGCGGAAGCCGGTGCGCCATTCCGTGATCGTCACCGTATAGACGATGTACAGCACGAGCGCGGCGAGCGTGATGCCGATGAACCAGAAGTCGTATCGTGCGATGAGAATCGCCGAGACCAGCGCGATTTCGATCAAGGTCGGCAAGATCGAGAACAGCGTGAAGCCGATCAGCGTCGAGATGCCGCGCGTACCGCGCTCGACGTCGCGCGTGAGTCCTCCGGTCTGCCGGGAAAGGTGGAAGCGCAGCGACAGGTCGTGCAGGTGCCGGAAGGTCTTCAGCGCGATGGTCCGCACCGCGCGCTGGGTAACCTTGGCGAAAAGAATTCGCGCAGCTCGGTGAACGCGGTCGTCGACAGGCGCAGCGCGCCGTAGGCGACCAGCAGCGCCGAGGGGCAGCGCCAGGACCTGGCTCTGGGAACCCGGCGTCAGACTGTCGACGACCTGCTTGAGGACCAGCGGCACGCCGACGTTGGCGACTTTGGCCGCGATCAGGCAGCTGAGCGCCAGCGCAACACGGCCCTTGTACGCCAGCAGGTACGGCAGCAGGGTACGAACGGTGTGCCAATCGCCGCGCGCGGCGGCGTGTCGGAACGGTCAGTCGAGGAAGGCGGCGGAGGCGGAGGCAGTCGAAGAATGTGGCGCGGCGCATTTCGAAACCGCGACCGCGGTCGGACCGCGACGGCGAAAGCGGGCATTTTAGCAGAAGCGAGGTGCTGCGATCTGCCCGCGCGCCTCGACCTCGGTCCCGATTGATGCGTGCGATCACAGGATCGCGCTGGAGGATTGCGCATGTCCGTAGTTCGTTACGTTTCATCGACTCCCTCGATCGGATAAGCCAACGATCCGCATACCTCGAATGCATTTGTCCTGTACTCGGTCTCAGGCGAATGCCCGGACGAGCCGCGGTGAGCATCCGCAAACCGTCTTCCACGCTATGCGCAACCCCGACGTGAGCAGCATTGCCAAGCGCGAACAGCGCGCTTCTGTGGTATCCGCGTCCGCAGTGGACGAACGTGCATCCGGGCTTCAGACTCTGAATCGCGATCCGTACGCCTCGGCGGGCAGCGGTGCGGCGTCATTGAGGATGGGAAATGAACGTATACGCCGGAAGTCGCCGGATGGCCGAAGGCTCGGCGAGCTCGGCGGTAAGGTCTACATAATTGTCGAACTCTTCATCGAGCTCCGAAGCAAGCAGACGCCGACCGATGACGAGTCGCCCGGGTGACTACGCTGCATGCTGGCTTTGCGGCTGAAGATGCGACCTGCAGGTGCCAGGCAATCACAGGGTGTAGCCGAGCACCGGGCCAGAAGACAAGCCAGGCCCATAGCGGCAGCGCGCCATCCGGCCGCTTGCCGAATAGGCAGATGTACCCCTTGGCATGGGCGAACGCGAGCGCCAGAAGGTTAAAGCCCAGCCAGACGGCGAGCCACGCCCAGCCGCGCCTCGACCGCTCCCGCGACGACAAGCAGCAAGCCAACAAACGGCAGGAAATATTTGTAGGCCATTTGAGCGAAGACGTCGCGTTTCGCGAACAGTAGCTCAGCGGCCTGTAACGCCCAATTCAATACTGTCTGGCTGGACGTTACAGGCCACTAGTCCTCCTTGCGGAACCATTCGTTGCCGCCATAACCCAGGAAGCCCATCGCCAGCGCGCACGATGCCGTACGATATCCAGATCGCCGCCTTGTAGAGCCGCGGCCGGCTGTCCCAATCGTCGGCGGCGATGCGCCGCGAGCCCGTGCGCACCATCTCGACCAGCTGCGCCCTTCGAGCTCGCGGTTGAAGCCGCGGTCGCGAACGAACACGTTGGCCTCGCGCGCCATCAGCAGGCTGTACGGATCGATGTTCGACGAGCCGACCGTCGCCCAATGATCGTCGACCACCGCGACCTTGGCGTGCAGCATGCTGCGGTGATATTCCTGGATGATGATGCCGGCCTGCAGCAGCTGGCCGTAGAGCGCGCGCGTCGCGAAGTGCAGGAGCAGGTATTCGACTCTCGCCTGCAGCAGCAGCGTCACCACCACGCCGCGCTTGGCCGCGTCCTTCAACGCCCGCCGGAAGCGGATGCCCGGGAAAAATACGAATTGGCGATGATGATCTCGCTCTTTGGCGGTTCGAATCGCGGCGAGGTATGCGCGCTCGATGTCGCGCCGATGGCGAAGGTTGTCGCGGGTGACGAATTTCGCGGTCTGCGAGCCGACGCGTTCGCCGCGCCTGCGGTCCGGGAACAACGGCACGTCGCTGCTGCCCGAGCTGCACCAGCTGCACCAGCGCCCACACCCGCTGCATCGTCTGCGCGATCGGCACGGCAGCAAGCGGCCCTTCGACGCATGACCGCGAAGTCGGCGCGCGGCGGCGTATGGCCGGGCGTGTTGCTGTCGTCGATGACGTTGATGCCGCCGACGAACGCCACGCGGCCGTCGATCTGGCACAGCTTGCGGTGCAGGCGCCGCAGGCGGTGCGAGCGGAACTGCCACGGCGCGACCTCTGGGCGGTACTTCGAGCAGCTCGACGCCCGCCGTCAGCCATCTCGCTGTTCCAGAGCTGGCGGTGAGATAGAACTTCGCGCCCCAGCCGTCGACCATGCACGCGCACCCTGACGCCCGCGGCGCGCCGCGCGCGCGAGCGCCGCCGCGACCGACGGCCGCGACGACGTCGTCGGCAAAATAGGTCTCGAACCAGACCTCGCGCTGCGCGGCATCGATCGCGCGCTCGCAGCGCCGGAAAGTACTCGGTCCCGTTGCGCAACAGCGTGAGCTTGTTTGCCGGGCCTGTAGCGATCCACGCTCAGCTACCGGTGCCTGGTCGCGATGCTTGCGCTCGAGATCGAACGTCGCGGCCGCGAGCGCGGCGTGGTCCGGACAGCCGCGCCAGCGGGTAGCGCGTAATGAACGTCGGTGTCGACGATGTCCAGGCCCCGCGCGTAGATGCGGTCGAGCCTGAAACACCGGCAGCACCGACGGGAAAGGTTCGCGCCGGCCGCCCGCGCGCGGCGGAAAACACCTCGACCACGCCGAGCTCCTGCTTGCAGCGACCGATCGGCCTTGCGCCGCCAGTCGTTGAAGTCGCCGGCGATGATCAGCGGCGCAGTCGTCGGGCACCGACTTCGCGGATGCGCTCGGTCAGCGCGCGTGGACCTGCCAGCGCCGGCCGCGCTCGAACAGGCCGAGATGGACGTTGATGCAGTGCAGCGGCGGCAGGCCGCGCTTGCAGCTGCATCACGCAGTGCAGCATGCCGCGGCTTTCGAACGGCGTGCGCGGAAATGTCCTGGTTGGTCTGGGCGACGATGGGAAACCGCGACAGCACCGCGTTGCCGTGATGCCCGTGGCGGGTAGTCGCATTCCTGCCGTACGCCACTTCGTGCCACACCGTATCGGCGATGAACTCGTGCTGCGGCTTCAGCGGCCAGTCGCGGTAACGGCCGGCGTGGCGGCGGTGAACGCCCTGCACTTCCTGCAGGAACAGGATGTCGGCGGACATCCCGCGCAGCTTGTTCGCGCAACTCGTGGATGACCATCCGCCGCGCCGAGGTGCGAAAAGCCCTTGTGGATGTTGTAGGTGGCGACAGTGAAGCGCATGGCATCAAAGTTCGGGCGATGGCGCCAATAGTAGCGGCATTTGCGGGCGTTTGAATCGCCGCGCCTGGCGCGGTCGCGGCCGCGATAGTGTAAGGTGGCGGAATGCCCCAGCGACCAAAGGAGCCAGATGGGCGTCGAGCGTCCGTCTTTCGCGCACATCCGTTCCATTCATTCGTTACCTCCAAGGAGACATTGATGAAGCAACAAACCACGATTCAGGCGGCGATTGCGGGGCTGCTCGCGCTCGGCCTCGCAGCTTCGGTCGTCGGCCGCCGCCGGTAGCGCCGGACGCGAGCAAGGACAAGTGCTTCGGCATCGCCAAGGCCGGACAAAACGATTGCGCCGCCGGCAAGCACGCTTGCGCCGGACAGAGCACCGTCGACAACGATCCGGTGTCATGGAAGTACGTGGCCAAGGGCACCTGCGAGAAGATCGGCGGCAAGCCCGCTGCGCCGAAGTCCTGATCGAGCGGTTCCGATCGCCCGCGCCGGCGCTGAAAACCGCCGGCGCATTTACCTCCCAAAACCTCACACCCATGCCTCCCGCGAGCGCGCTTCCCGTCTCCGCCGGCATCGGCTTGCGCACCCCGCACGTGGCGCGCGTGCGCACCGAGCGGCCTTGTCTCGGCTGGCTCGAGGTGCACAGCGAAAATTATTTTGTCGACGGCGGCCCGGCAATCGCGGCGCTGGAAGCCATCCGTCGCGATTACCCGATTTCGCTCCACGGCGTCGGATTGTCGCTGGGGTCCGCAGATGCGCTCGACGCCGGGCATCTGACGCGGCTCAAGCAGCTCGTCTCCCGGATCGAGCCCGGCGCGGTGTCGGAACATCTGTGCTGGAGCCACGTCGACGGTCGTCACCTCAACGATCTCCTGCCGTTGCCGTTCACCGAGGAAGCGCTCGACGCTCGTTTGCGAGCGCGTCGACGTCGTGCAAAGCCGCGCTCGGCCGAACGCTCCTGGTCGAGAACGTTTCCGCCTATGTTCGCTTCGAAGACGACGCGATGAGCGAGTGGGAGTTCGTCGCCGCGGTTGCCCGCCGTACCGGTTGCAAGCTGCTCTTCGACGTCAACAACATCTACGTCAACGCGGTCAATCACGGGTTCGACCCGGACGCGTACCTCGACGGCGATACCCGCGGATGCGGTCGCCGAGATTCACCTCGCCGGCTTCGACGCAAGCGGGACGTGCCTGATCGATACCCACGGGCACTCGCGTCGCCGCCTCCGGTATGGAAGCTTTATCGCGCCGCCATCGCACCGCTTCGGCCCCAAGCCCACGCTGATCGAATGGGACACCGATATCCCACCGCTCGAAATCCTGCTCGACGAAGCGGCCCAGAGCACAGACCATCCTCGAGACCTGCGATGCCATCGCTGCATGACATCCAGCGAGCGTTTTCAGCGGCCGCCGTTTTCGGAGACGCGGGGGCGGTGGCGTCGCTCGGCATTGTCGCCGGCGGGCTGAAGCCCCGAGGCGCGAATCGACATCCACCGCGCCAACGTGCTGGGCAACTACCGCAGGGCCTCTGGCGGCCACTTATCCGGTCACCAGGCGACTCGTCGGCGCGCCCTTTTTCGATGCGGCCTGCGACCATTATGTTCGCGGCCACCCGTCGAGACACGGCGACATCAATCGCTACGGCGGCGATTTCGCGCAATTTCTAGGCTCCTACCCGCCAGCGCGCGAGCTGAAAGTACCTGCCCGATGTGGCCCGGCTCGAGTGGGCGGTGGACCAGGCGAATATCGCCCGCGACGCGGGGCCCTTGGATACGGTGGCATTGGCAGGCGTCCTGGCGGAGCTACATGGCGAGCTGCGTTTCTATTTGCACCCATCGGCACAATTGATCGTGTCGATGTTTCCCATTCTTCATATCTGGCAAGCCAATCAGCCCGCAGGGCGACGCCGATGAGCGTATCGATCTCGACGAGGGGGCGACACCTTTGCTGGTGCTGCGACGTCCGCCGCATGTCGGAGGCATCGCCCCTCGAGCGGATCTCCGGGCCCGGAGCACCTGCTTGCCTTGTTTGGCGCCGGTCGCACGCTCAGCGAAGCTGCGAATCGCTGTGGCAGCTCATGTCACCCGACTTCGATCTCGCGGCGGCGCTTCAACGGCATGTGGCCGGTCAGACCATCACAGGATTTCGCGCGCCGGCCAATCGACACCGGCGAAAGCAGGCACGCATGAACAACCGCCGTCACACAGCATTCATTCTTCAGCCGCATTGGCGGCGCCTACTGCGCAGTGACGCGGCAAATAGACAAGCTGCAGCCTCTGTTGCTGCTTGGCATCAGGCTCCTACGCCCGCGCGGGTTTTCTTCATGTCGGGACTGACCAAGCTTCACGACTGGAGCGTCACGGTCGCGCTCTTTACCAACGAATATCATGTTCCGGCGGCGTTGCCTCCGGCGATCGCAGCGCTGATGGGGACAGCCACCGAGATTTCGATGCCGCTGCGCTGCTTGCGCTTGGATTGGCTACCCGGTTCGGCGCCTTTCGTATTGTTCTTCTTCAACATCGTTGCGGTCGTGTCGTACGCTTCGGGCTGCTCGATGTCGCGGTCAAGGATCACTATCTGTGGGGTGTGCTGATTCTGTTCGTGTTCGTGTTTCGGGCCAGGCATCTTAGATCTCGCTCGACGGCTGGGCTCGAGCGCCGGCTGTCGCGGCGGCCGAAGCCAAACCCGAAACTTCCGCATTGCGGCGCGCATACACGCCAAGCCGGCGCTCGTATCGTCTTCCGGCTCCCGAATTATTTCTTGTCCTTGTTCTCCGACCAGCTGCGTAGCGCCGCAAGCGTGTTTTCGACGTGCTTGGTCGGGTTAAGGCTCATGTAGTGATAGACGATCACGCCGTTGGGAGGCGATCAGGTAGGAAATCACGGTTGGCGTACTCCGGGGCGCGTCTGCATCACGGCATCGAAGGACTTCATGACCGACTGTGTCTGATCCGAGGCGACGGGAAATCGGCTCTGACAGGCCTGGACGGAAAACTTGGTCAGCGTTTCGATGTCGTCCCCGGAGACGCCCACGACCGACGCGCCAAGCGCCTTGAAGTCCGCCGTCGCATCGGCGAAATATGTGCTTCGACCGAACACCCTCGGAGTAGGCCGCCGGGAAAAGTAGAGAACGACCGGTCCTCTGCTTAGCGACTCGGCAAGCGAGAACTTATAGACTGATCCTGCCAGCGCCGCCTGCGTCGTGAAGTCGGGGGCCTTGTCTCCGATGTCCAGCGCAGCGTACGCGGGAAACGAAAGCCGAGCCAGAATATCGCGCCGGCAAGGAAAGACTTCATGACGCGCTCCATCGAAACATCGGCGTTCATTGTATCGCGACGGTCCGGCGGCGCTGCATTTCTCATAGCGATCCTGTTGTCGGCTTGCGTGAACATACCGGTTGCGTTTCGGCCCCGACGGTCAAAGCCTCGAGTGGCTGACGATGGACGACGAAGGAGACGTGGTGCTCTCCGAGGAGCCCGACGTGATTCCTTCATGCGCCTTCAGAACATGCTTCTCGCCCCTCTCGTGCCCGAGCAACAACTCTGATCAGGCTCCCGACAGCAAAAGGGAAAAGAGAAGCCCGCAAAACTGCGGGCCCTGATTGGCGCGGTTCCGGTCGGCGCCGGTTTAACCCGTCGCAGGCCTCACGACCCGGCGACTCGCGTCACGTTCCAGGCGTTGGCGGGGCGCAGATTGTAGCGGCCGCGCAGAAGCAGAATGGCTTCGCGCAGCAGCGGTAGCTCCGCAGCGGTCCGGACCTTTGCGCTCACCTTGATATCCCAGTTGCAGCCAGTCTCATCAGGCAAATGAGCGACGACGCCGACCGCGTACCCGGCGCATTCCGGAATTCTCGATAGCTCGGCGTTCGCGATCGCCTTGAGCTTTTCGTAGTCAGCGAGGTTCTGGCCATGGCTGCGCCCCTGGATCGAAACAATTGCGGGTGTTGCGCACGATATATGGATTGCATGGAGTTCGCTCGATCAGTGTTGGTTCGAGGATGAATTGCCAAGTTGAGGTTTTTCGACCCCAAGGGATCGGATGCCGCTGGGGTCAACCCGTGAAACAACAGGAGCCCATCGGCGATAGCGTGATTATCTCATAGTGAACCTAAAGTCCTGCAAACCGTGCACTGGCAGTTGGCCCTTCAAAGTGCGCCGGCGCACATTCGCCGCGTTTTTCACAGCCATCGGCGGGTCGTGACGAGCGCTCCAGCCTCCTTGGCTACCTATCTCTTTGTCGCGTGCGGTCCCTCGTGGCATAAGGGAAGGATACAGCGTCCGCTGACCCAGAACGAAAGAGGAGAATTTCATGAGGCTGCGTACTGTGCTGAGCATCGCCGGATTGGCTTTTTGCCTGTGGTCGACGCAGCCTCAGGCCGGTGGCGCGTTTGTGGATTACGGCTCTCGCATCGCCCGGGTCAACCGGCCAATTTTTTGTCAGGAGCGGCCTGAACGGCTCGGTTACATCCATAGCGTTCGGGGCGCCGGGCGATCAGAGGCTTGCTCTGCAAATGGGAGACCAACACGATCAACGGCGCGAGATAACCTCCTGGTGTTTCGAAATGGGACGTGGTTTATCAATTTTGCCGGCGACGGCGCCGCGGTGGACTGCCAGCGGCCCGTACGGAGCCGGGCACCGACCAGCCGCTCGTGTGGCTGCTACGGAAACTGCGCATTGCGCGGCGACCTGGCACTCTTCCGCAATGGCTTGTGGTTCCTTAACGCAAGTCATCTCGCCAACAGTTCTCGTTTGGCATGGGCGGTGACGTCGGCGGTCCACATCGGCGCCAAGGGATTCGGCAATTTGACCACTCGGCAGAACATGATCTACGGGGTCTACCGTGTCCGGGCACCTGGTTTATCGACGAAACCGGCTCCAGGCGCTCCAACGAGAACCGTCAATTTTGGAGGCCTCGATTCAGGATGTTTCCGCTCTTGATGCCGAGCTGGAATGGCGACGGAACGTACTCGCTCGGCGATCTATCGCGACGGCACGTGGTTTATCCGACCGGACGTTACTGTCGGGTCAGTCGTCACGGTCCAATCTGGCGGCTATCGGCGACATCCCGCTGGTGCGTGGAGCGTCACTGACACCCCAACTTTTGCTGGCTCTTCGGGAGCACCGATCACAATGTTCACGTTGAACCCGCTGCCGTCGCAGATCGCCCCGGCGCTCGTGCAGAAGCTCGTCCGCGCGGAGCCCGCGACCATCGGCCATTTTCGTCATTGGGGCTTCATGGATCCCGCGCATCAGGGCCATGCAGCAGGACGTGCGCATCGCCGGGCCCGCGGTGACCGTGCATCAACCCGGAGTCGACGGCACGATCATCGGCTATGCGCTCGGGCCAGCTTCGGCCCGGCGACGTCCTGGTCGTCGACCGCTGCGGCGACACGCGGCACGCGGGATTCGGCGGCGTGGTCGCCTATGCGGCGAAGGTCGCCAAGGTGGCGGGCGTGATCATCGACGGCGTCGTCGCGGACATCGGCGAGATTCGCCAATACGGCGTGCCGGTGTGGTGCCGCGGGCTGTCCGCGCATCACGACCAAGCGCATCGGTCATGGGCGGCTCGTTCTGCGCGCCGATCTCCTGCGGCGGCGTGGCGGTGAAGTCCCGGCGACGTAGCTCCCGCGTCGGCACCACCTGCGCGTCTGCACGGGGCAAACTCAAAGATCCCGAAGTAGCAGACGTAGAGCGCGCGCGGCGCTGGTCGTGCATCGTCCGTGAGAGAGGCTGAGGGGACGGCGCCCGCGCCGGCGCGGCGCTAGCCGATCCACCAGCGCCAGCGCGGCGCTGCCGGCCAGGTGGACGCCGTAGCTGGCGACCATCGACATCCACGCGCAGGCATACATGCCGTACGCGGAATGAAAGATCCAGTTGCCGGCGGCGCCGATACCGCCGCGGCCGCCAGCTGGCCAGCACTTGGACGCCGCGAGAAACGAGAATCCCCGCGTGACCCACTGCGGCGCCATCGCCGTCGCGAGGGGCCGCGCCCAGCACGTGGACACGGCGCGGGAAATGCGGACGATGGGCACGGCCGGCGCGAACCCGGGTCAGCCAGGAGGCCCGACGAGCCACGGCGCCGCCAGCGCCGACCCTGCCGCCGCCGCCGCGGCGAGATCATGCTGGTGTGCCCGATCAGCCGTCGATGCTCGGGCCATGCGGCGATCGGGACCTTCGCGCGCGATGACGGATGCGACACGATGCTGACCGCCATCGGCGACCTGGAAGGCGACCGTCACCTGCATGCGAACTGAAAGTATCCGACTTCGCGCACCGGCCGGAAATGATTCAGCAGGATCACGCCGGCGTGGGTGAAGAACGTGCCGACGGCGACTCACAGTGCAGGCGCGCGCCGCCGTCCAGCAGCCAGCGAACGATCGGACCTGACACGACCGGCCGGCCGGCGGCGAAAATCCGCGGAAGGCCGACCGCCACCAGACACCAGTGCGACGCGAGATCGCGGCCAGCGCGGCCGGGCCCCCCTTCAGCACGGTCACTGCCGCGAGGACGAGGACGATGCCGGTGGTCGTCCCCGGCGATCTGCGCGAGGTTCAGTCGATCAGAGATCGCCCGCGGCCGTCAGCAGCGAGTTCGCGGCCCATCACAACAGGCAGGGAGGCCGGCAAAGCGACGGACAGCACCGCCGGCGGAATGCGCGAAGAGCGGCCTCCGCGGCCGCCTGCAGCCCCGGCGATCGTCCACGCGACCAGCGTCACCGCGAACGGTGATGGCCATGACGCTGCCGGCCACGGCCGGGGAACCGCGCCCGTCCCTCGCTGCCGAGCACGCTCATCAGGAGACGTGCGCCAAGACTGAGGTGGCCGAACGTGAAGAACATCGCCACCCAGCTCGTGCGCGGCCGCGCATCACGCCGCGGCCGTCGGGTCCGAGGAACCGCGCGCGTCACCAGCGTCGTGATCATCGCGCCGACGACCCAGTACCTTGGCCGCACTGGTCAGCGTCGCCGCTCCCGACACGCATCGACGGCAACTGTAATATAGGACCGCGCGTTTCATGCGCCGACTCGCGACGGACTTTCTGCGGATGGCGCTCCGCCTGTGGCCGTTGACCAGAGGCCGCGGCACGGCTGCTGCGCGCGATCCGCGGCGTGGCCGGCGGAGGCGCCCGATCCCGTTCCGATCGGCCGCGGCGCTGCATCGACGGGTTGTCTCGACGACTGGATGACCGTGTGGGCCTTCATGCGGGCCTGCTCGCGCGCGACGAGCCCTTCCAGCGGTCGCTCGACCTGGCGACCCGGGGCCGAGAGTCGTCTTCGACGTCGGCGCGCACGTCGGCATGTGGTCGCTGCTGGCGGCGCGACGCATCCGGCGCACGCATCCGCGCGTTCGAGCCGTCGGCCGCCGCCGTCGATCGGTTGCTGCGGCCACGTCACGCTCAATGCGCGCGGACCGGGTCGTGGTCAATCCGGTCGCGGTCGGCGCGAGAGAATGCCGCTCATGCGTTTTTACCGCCACGGGCAACACGGGCGCTCTTCCTTTTACGTGCGTTCAAACGACCAGAGTCGAGACGCGCGTGCCACGTCGTGAGCGCTGGACTCGTCAAAATCGAGCGCGAGCGGATCGATGGCGCATCGATCCAGTGAAGGTCGACGTCGAAGGCGCCGAGGCGCTCGTGTTCAGGGTGCCAGCCGCCTGCTGGCGTCGGACGCGGCCCCCGATCGTGTTCTTCGAGCTGAACGACGCGTTGTGCAGCGCATGTCAGGTGACGCGCGCGACGTGAAACAACTGCTGATCGATCCACGGCTACGGGGTGTATCGATGGCGGCACCGCCGCTTTCAGCCCGATGGCGCTGACCGAGCGCGCATCAGGGCGAGGACCTGTTCGCGCTGAAGGCGCGCCACCTCGCGGCCGTGGGCCGACCCGTGAACGGCGTCTCGGTCGTCATCCCGACGTACGCGCCGCCACCTGTGACGGCAGGCCATCGACAGCGCGCTCGCCCAGACGTCCGCCCCAACCGAGGTCATCGTCGTGGACGACGGGTCGACGGACGAGACGCCGCGCATCCTTGCGGACTACGGCGGACGGATCCGCGCGATCCGGCAGACCAATGCCCGGCGTCAGCGTCGCGCGAAACACCGGCATCGCCGCCGCCGCGGCGATCCTGATGCACTGCTCGACTCGGACGATTCGTGGGCGCCGACGAAGCTCCAGCGTCAGATCGCGCGGCTGTCCGCGGATCCCGGCGTGGGCTCGTGCATTGCGGCAGCGAGCAGGTCAGACGAGGCGGGCCGGCGATTGTCCGTCTTCTTGGACGGCGCTGGAGGGTGGGTCGCGGGCGGCGATGCTGCAGTTCGATCGCGAGGTGATCGCCGCGCCGGGCAGCTGCGTGCTGGTCCGCAAGCGCGTGGCCGAGGAGGTCGGCGGATTCGACGCGCGCCTGCCGCCGCGAGGACTGGGACTTGCTACCGCGTCGCCACGCGGTATCCGGTCAGATACGTGCGGGAAGTGCTCGTGCGGTATCGCATCCACCACGCCGGCGCGCGCACATGAACATCCGCCGAATGGAAAACGGGATGCTGCTGGCGCTCGACAAAAGCGTTCGCCTCAGGCTGATGCGTCCGTGCAGCGGCTGCGGAACCACGCCTACGGCCGGCTTCACCGGGTCCCTGTCGGGCTGTTACGCCACCGAGACCCGCCAGCCGCCGCGCACGTGTTGGCGCACGCCATCGCAGAGCCTTCGCCACGACGTGGGTAACGCGGAGATATTTTGCCGCGTGCCCACGTTGCGCGTGGCCTCGCGCGCCTTACGGGACCACGGTTCGCGCGGACGTTAGCCGGACGTTCGATTGTTCCCGGAGCCACGCCTCTCGAACATCCGCAGCACGGCCCAGAGGTGGTGCGCGCCACTGCCCGTTGCCGCCGAGGTGCGCGCGCCATTTCTCGCGAATCGGGTTCGTCGTCGAGCCATGCCTCTCATGGCGAATCGCATCCGCGAGCGAGCGATTCCGCCCAGATCGCGGAAGAGCCTGCCGCTGAAGCCAGCGGTCGAGCGGCATGCTGGCGCCATCTTCGGCCGATCGACACGAGCGCCACTCAGGAAGATGCCGCCGAAGAAGGATGCGCCGCCAGCACCGGCTTGCCCTACCCCCGGCGCGGACTTTGCATGCGCGGGCAGCGTCGACCGGTTCGACGAGGCGGTAGCCAGCACAGCGGCTCTGCGCCGGCGACACGGCTGCGCGCCAGCTGCTGGCGCGATCGACCTTCGCCAGGATGTCGTCACGAAGCAAAGGTATGCGAGATCCCCGATCGAAGAACATCCATGCGCTCGACCGGATCGTGCAGCGCCGGCCACGGCGTCGCGCGCCAATCGAGCGCGCGCGCCGGCCGCGGCGCCGCCGACGACGAGGTCGCTCCAGTGCGAGAGACGAGCTCGAAATGTATGCGTCGGATCCGCGGCGGTCAGCGCGCGGGCGACCTTGTGGATCCGTTCGCCGGCGTGCGGCGGCCGCAGGAGGACAGCCGCGAACCTGCGGCGCCGAGAGCACGATCCCATGCCGGCGGAGGAAGCGTCGCCGGGAAGACGGCCGATCGTCGCCGCGGACGGCAGCCGGAAGGAACGACGCCGAACGGAACAGGCGCGCGCCGATGAGGTACGCCGATATCCCCGAAGAGCTCGTCGCCGCCGTCGCCGGACAGGCTGACCGTGACCGAGCGGCCGCGCAAGCGCGGCGACGAGATGCGTCGGGATCTGCGAAGAATCCGCGAACGGCTCGTCGTAACATCGACGCCAGCCTCGGAATGACGTCGACGGCGTCCTGCGGCGTCACGTCGGCGCGGTGTGGCTGGTGCCGAGGTGCGCGGCAACCGTCAGCGCGCGTATGCGCTCTCGTCGTAGTCCGCTTCCGCGAAGCCAATCGAAAACGTCCGGACAGGCACTGGAACTCTGCGCCTGCATCAAGGCGGTGACCAGCGACGAGTCGATCCCGCCAGAGAGAAACACGCCGAGCGGCACGTCGGCCACCATGCGAAGCCGCACCGCGTCGCCGGGCGAGCGTTTCCACGGCGTCCGACGGCCTCTTCCCTCGGATCCCGTCGAAGCGGCGCGCCGTCCCGGCGCATGCGCCGCCTCCGCGCGCCGACCAGTAGACCGTCGTCTCGACGGCCCGCGACTCGGATCGAACGTCAGGATCGTTCCAGGCGTCAGCTTCATGCGATGCCTTCGTAAATGCTGCGCAGCGCCGGCACGTACGTGAATCGAAGGTAGAGCTGCAAGCGCCGCGTCGGTCGATGCCGGCGGAAAAATCCCGATGCCGCCGCAGCGCGCCAGCTCCGATCGCGTACGGAAGCGTGGCCCAGCGAAGCCGTAGTAGACCGGCTTCGACGCCCAGGCGGTCGCGGACGAGACCACAGCCGGCGAAGCGTCGCGATCCCACGCCGCGATGGCGAACATGCCGTTGAATCGCTGCAGCGTCCGCCTACGCCCCAGGCGTCGAACGCCGCGAGCATCACCTCGGTATCGGGTGTCCTCGAATGGCCGGCGCGCATCCGCTCGCTGGAGCGTCTGCCGCAGCTCCTCGAAGTTGTAGCACCTCGCCGTTGAGCGTGGCGACGCATAGCGGCCCGGAGGCCGACGCGCATCGGCTGGTGTCCGGCAGGCGACAGAGTCGAGGATGGCCAGGCAGCCGGAACCGAGCGCCACGCCGTTCGGCGCGTCGATCCATTCGCCGGCATCATCGGGGCCGCGATGGACGATGGCGCCGCACCACATGCGCGCGCACCGCCTCGAGCAGCGCGCGTCGGCTGTCTCAGCGCCGCCCGATACGAGCGCGGCCAGCCCGCACATCTACGGCATCATCCCCGCGCCGGCAGCATGGCAGCCTGCCGGGTCGTCTTTATCCGAGGGGCTTCGCCCCTCGGACTCCCTACACGCGCTCTCGCTCGCCGCTTCGCCGGCTCGCTCCGATCGCGTGGCTCACTCGCTGCCGCTCGTTCGCTGACGTCCGTCAGCCGCATCGCCGGTGTGTGAGATACGCCCTCGCCTAAGACATTGGAACTCCCAGGAAGTCCGCGTTCTGGTCTTCCCCGCCGTCATGCGCACGGTGCAGGTGTTGTCGCTGTTGACGACGTCGCAGCCGGTCACCCGGTGAAGACGAGAGGAGCGCGGGGTCGCCGTCAGCGTCACCGTGGTGTTGATCACGTAGTCGCTCGCGCAGGCCGTGCCGCATTGGATGCCGGCCGGGCTCGACGTGACTGGTCCCGCTGCCGATGCCGGTCTTGCGTCGACCGTCAGCGTGAAGCGCTTCAGCATGAAGATGGCGTTGACCGATCGGGCGTTCGCCATCGTCACGGTGCAGGTCGCGCCTGACACCGAGTCGCACCCGGTCCAGCCGGTGAAGCAGCGAATCGGCGCCGGGCGCGGCGGTCAGCGTCACTTGCGAGTCGCTGACGAACGTCGCCGAGCAGGTCGCCGGACACTGGATGCCGGCGGGCGTCGACGTCACCGTGCCGCTTCCGTCGCCTTGTCGGATGACGCGCCAGCGTCGAGCATCGCCCTGACCGTCACGATCGACGCTGCCGGTGTTGCCGAAGGGATCGGCCACGCTGATCGTCGCCGGTGCCGCGGCTGACGCCCGTGACGACGTCCAGTCCAGGATACCGGTCGCGACCGACGGATTGCTGCTCGTCCACGTCAGGCCGGTGCTGATGCATCGGTGACCGGCGCCAGCGCAGCCGATACGTTCGTCCCGTTGCCGAGCTGACCGTAGTTCGTTCTCGCCCCAACATCGCACGGTCATGTCCGGCATCAACGCGCACGTGTGTGCCCGTAGCCCCGGCGATCTGCACGCGGACCCGACGATGCCCTGCACCACGACCGGCGTCGCCGTCGAAACGGTCGTGCCGTCGCCGAGCTGGCACCGAAGTCGTTCTGGCCCCAGCAGCGCATGGTGCCGTCCGCCGAGCGATCGGCGCAGTTGTGGCGGAAGCCCGCTGCGAGAGCGCGGTGACGTCCGTCAGACCCGGCACGGTGAACGGTACCTGCGAGAACGCGGCCGGGCTGCCGATTTGTCCGTAAGTCGCTTTGGCCCCAGCACTGCACGGTGTCGTCCTGCAGCAGCGCGCACAGTGATAGCCGCCGAGGCTCAGCGCGTTGACGCCGGTGAGTCCGATCACCACGTGTGCGGCTGAGTGATCGGCGATGTCGGTCGTGCCGTCGCCGACCTGTCCGCGCGCGTTCCGGCCCCAGCACTGGACGCGGTTGTCGGGCATCAGCGGCGCAGTTGTGATACCCGCCGCCATACGAGATCGGACGACCGGCCGCCGAGATTGATCACCGGCGCCGGCAGCGCTGACGTCCGTCGTGCGTCGCCGTTGCCGATCTGTCCGTCCTGGTTGCGGCCCCAGCACTGCACGCTGCTGTCGGCGAGGATGGCGCACGTGTGGAAGCCGCCGGTGACGCCTTTGATGGCGTCCGGCGATGTTGTGCACGAACTGCGGCGTCATGGCGAAGCCGCCGATCGTGCCGTCGCCGAGCTGCCCGGTATAGTTCGTGCCCCCAGCACTGCATGCGGCCGTCGCCGATCCAGCGTGCACGTGTGCTCGTTGCCGGTCAGCAACGTGCCGGGTTAACCGTGTCTTGGCGCCAGCTGCCGGCTCGGTGACGCTGAGAGATACGAGTTGTTGCCGATCTCCCCTGGTTGTTCAGCCCGGTGCAGCGGATCGACTGATCGGCATACATGACGCACGTGTGCCGAACGCGCCGGACGGCGATGGCCACCGGCACGACCGCGCCGGTCGCCGTGAGCTGCGAGTGTCTGGCCGGCCAGGACGCGACGGGCTGGCAGGACTGATAGTGATCGCGGTTCCCTGGACGGCCAGAGGACGCACGCCACGACGATCGCGGCCGCCAAGGAGGAACGTCAGTCTCGCGGTTGACACGGTTTCATTGGTCAGGACCTTTCTTGCTTTCACCACCAGTTGGAAGAGCGTGACGATCAGGATTCGGCGCGGCTGCCGCGGCCAGCGCCGTGGCCGGCGTTCTCGCGTCGGCGAGAAGCTTCGTCGTCGTATGGATCCGTATTGCCGGACCATGTGGGAGATGTCGTATTCGGCCGCGGCGCGCTCGCGCGCCAGGCGCCGGTGCAGTGTGCGCGCGCCGGATCCGCTGAGAGCAGGCCGTCGAGCGCAGCGGCGAGCGCCGGCGCATCGCCCGGCGGCACGAGCACGCCGGCGCGGCCGTGGTCGAGCGCGGCGCGAACCTCGCCGACCGCGTCGTCGCGACGATCGGCGCGGCCGGCGAACATCGCTTCGAGCAGCGCGAGCGGCAGTCCTTCGGACAGCGACGGCAGCACGAACAGGTCGGCGGCCGCGAGCACGGCGGCGACGTCGGCGCGCAGCCCGAGCAGGTGGACCCGTTCGCGACGCCATGCGCGCGCGCCTGCGCGGCGAGCGCGTCCGTCCAGATCGCCGCGGCCGGCAGATCGCGAGGTGGAGCGTCGGATGGCGATCCGCCAGCCGCGCCAGCGCATCGATCGCGTGCGCGATGTCCCTTGACCGGATAGAGGTTGCCGACCGCCACGAGCAGCCGATCGCCAGGGCCGAGCGACAGCTCGTCGCGCAGCGTGCGCGTGCGCCGCGGGCGCGAAGCGCACGCCGTTCGAGATCATCGCGATGCGCGACCGCGGACGCGCAGATCGCGGCTCGATGTGGTCGGCCGAGCTGATGCGACACGGCGACGACGCCGCGCGCTGCACCGCGATCGCGGCACGCGCAGCGCGAGCGCGCCGCCGCAAGCGCCGCGGCAGTAGTAGCCGGCTGCCGTGCATCGTGATGACGTGCGGGACGCCGGCAAGCCACGGAGGCCCATGCGCCGTAGACGGCCATGGTGAACTCGTGGCTGTGCGCGATGTCGATCGCGATGACGGCGGAACGGCCGCCGCCAGCGATCGGGCACACGCCGGCGAAAACGGTCGGTCGAGCGTGAAACGTCTCGATGGCGACGCCGCGAGCCCCTGCAGCTGGCGCGCCAGCCATCCCTCGCCCATCGCCGGCAGGAAGACGACGTTCTGCGCGCCGGCCGCCTGCAGCGTCGCCGGCGAGATCGGCGACGACACGCTCGGCGCCGCCCGGGCCGTCGGACTCGATCAGCTGCGCGATCGCGCAGCGCATCATGCGGATGACGCGCATCACGGGCTGACCTTTCGCAGCCCGACGGCGAGCGCGACGAGCGTGTAGAGCATCTCCGAGTAGGCGAGCGACGAGGAAGAACGCGCCGACGACGAAGCCGATGCAGCGAGGCGGTCAGCGCCGGCGTCAGGGGCGAGCGCGACTCGCCGGCGGCGCGGCGTGCTTCGGCGCGCCGCAGCGCCGCGAAACGCGCTGGCGATGACGGCGACGTAACAGCGCGAGGCCCGGCATGCCGAGTCTCGGCGCCGATCTGCGACGAAGCTGTTGTGCGGCGCGTTCCAGCGGACGCCGATGCCGCACTGCTGCCGCTCGGCGAGCGGCGACAGCGTGCCTTCGGCGGTCGGAAATTGTCCGGCCCGACACCGAGCACCGGGTTCGTCCATCATGTAGCCGATGCCGCGGCTCCAGATCTGCAGCCGCCCGGTCTCCGACGTGTGGTTGTAGTCGGCATCCGACGTGATCGTGCCCATCTGCTGCCAGTACTGATCGCTCGCCGTCGGCGAGCAGGACCACGGCGACCAGCGCCGTCGCCGACAGCCGCCATCGCAGAGGGAATCGCCGAGAAGCGGCAGGACGATGAAGCACGGCGACGGCCGCGAGGCGCGATGAACCCGCCGCGCGAGCCCGACCAGACGAAGCCGAGCGTCGAGCACGACGAGACCGGCCGCCGCGAACAGCCGGACGGCCATCGCGGCGGCCGGCGTGCAGGAAGTAGATGCCGAGCGGCATGCGCCGTCACGACGAAACGTCGCAGAAGTCGTTCGCGTCGTAGTAATAGAGGTGGCCGAGCCGCCAGCTACCGCCGCCGCCGAGATCGAAGCGCGTGATGACGACCACGCGATAGACACACAGCGCCGACGAAATAGACCACGAGCGCCAGAGCCGCTCGACATCGCGCGGGCCGCGGACGCTTGCGGCGACGACGAACGACATGACGGCGGTCTTGAGGAAGTTGTTGAACACGAGGTCGAAGCTGGCGCCGGGGCTCAGCGCGAACGGCACCGGAAATCATCATCCAGGCCAGCAGCGCCGCCACGATGCGCCGTCAGTGGGTCGAGGCACCAGCGCGCTCCGCCGCTCGTCGTTCCGCATCGAGTACATGACCGATCGCCAGCAGATCTGCGGCGATGGCGGCCAGATGCAGGCACCTCGAGTGCGCCGAACAGCTGGTGGATCCGGCCGACGGCCGTGATGCACGTATACCGCCGCGACGCACAGGATCAGGGGATCCCAGTCGCGCGGATCCGCCGGCGCCGCGGCATCAGCGGGCCGGACCGACAGCCGACGGGCCGGCGGCCGTGCTGCGATGGTTGACATGTGCGACATCCAGATACTGATCGATGAGATCCCGCCCGATCACGTCCCAGCTGTACGCCGCTCCGCTGTTTCGCGGCCCGCTTCGCCGAGGCGCCGCGCGACGCGCCGTCGTCGTCCGCGACGGCGAGCAGTCGCCGGCGAACCCTTCCGGGTCGTCGCGGATGAGGATGTTCGCGGCCGTCGGCGGCGTCGAGCCCCTCGCAGCCGATCGACGTGGAGACGACGGGCTTGCCCATCGCCCCTGAGAATTGAGGATCTTCAGGCGCGTGCCGCCGCCCGCTCTGAGCGGCACGATGTGGCAGGCGGCTTCGCGCATCAACGGGCGTGCGTCGTGCACGTAGCCGCTGACCGCGGATGCCGAACTGCTCGAATGCTTGCCGGCTGCTGTTCGTCGGTCGCGCTGCCAATCCACGTGACCGGCAGATCCGGCCGCGCGGCGCACGTGCGGCGGGACGTCGGCCGCGAAGTGATCGGAGCGCGTCGGCATTCGGAAACCAGTGGAGGCCGCCGACGAACGCGGCGCCGCGGCCCCGGCCCGGCCGTCGGGCGGAATTCACCGACGTCGACGCGCGTTGGAACTACGGCGACGCGTCGATCCGGGGGCGATGCGCCTGAGGGCGACGGCATCCGTCGGCCCGACACGGCGACGTTCATGCGCGACACGACGCGCACCACTCGCGCTCGCAGCGTTCGGTGAGCTGCGCCTGATGCCGCAGGTAGGCGCGGCGCCATTCGGCGCGCTCGATCTCCGGCGCGGCGGCGCAGCTGCATCGACGGTCACGTCGTGGTGGACGCAGATCACCGGAAGATCGCGCGCACGCCGCAAGATAGTCGGCGAGGTCAGGCTGTCGACATGGACGAGATCGAAACGCGTCGACTGCAGGCATCGCCTCGAGGCGGTTCGCAAAGGCGCGCGACTCGTAGCGGAAGGTGGTGTAGACGCGGTGCCTGGCGATGCTGCGGACGTGGTCCCACACGAACCTGACGCCGGCTGTGCCGCTGCGGGATCGGGAAGACCTCGACGCGCGCGAAGCGGCTGAGGGCCTCGATGCCCCGGCGGTGAAGCTGCGAGCCGTTCTGCGAACCCATCGGCGTCCGTTCGAAACAGAGCGCCGTGATGTCGAACACCCCCGACAGCAGGCGGAGGATGTGATACGTGCGAATCCAGACGCCGCCGTCAGGTGGATACGGCAGCGTCTGACAGAGGAACAGCAGCCGCGGCTTGTCTGTCACGCCCATCGCTCCTCTCCATCCCTGAAACATCGCGACCGCCCACAGCGCGGCGCCTGTGTGCCGCCGGCCCGCTCTGGAGGTCTTCCCACGCGCGCGGAATCGGCGCCGGATCGAGCAGGCCGCCCTCGGCAGATCGCGTCGGGCGCCAGCAGCTCGCCGGCCCAGCGCCGCAGCGGCCCCCGCAACCAGGCGTCCACCGGCACCGAGAATCCCATCTTCGGGGTCGATCGACGAGCGTTCTCGGGACGCGGCGATAGAGCATCTGCCGCAGCGCCCACTTGCCGACGCGGCCTCGCAGCTTCAGCTCCGGCGGCAGCCGCCACGACAGCTCGACGACGCGATGATCGAGCAGCGGCGCGCGCACTTCCAGGGCTCACCGCCATGCTCGCCCGGTCCATCTTTGCGAGCAGGTCGTCGGGCAGGTAATCATCTGGTCGGCGAGCATCATTCGATCGACCAGCCGGCTCGGGCACGGCGGCCGTTGAGGATGCTGGTCGTTGGGATCAACGGTCGGACCGGCGTCGCGGACGATCGATTCGGGCCGCTGCCAGGCGCGGAGAGCAGCGACTGGTACATGTCGCCGACCGAGCCGCGCCGCCATCCAGCGCGCCCATCTTCTCGACGCGCTCGCCGATTCGCCCGCCGAGGCGGTCAAGCGAATCGGCCGTGAGGCGATCTCGACACCAGCCGCAACCCACCGCCGCACGCCCACCGGAAGCCGATCGACGCGAGGCAGCATGCGCGCGCCGTAGACGTAGCCCGGTTGTAGCCGCCGAACAGCTCGTCGCCGCCGTCGCCGCAGAGCGCGACGGTGACGTGCTGGCGCGCGAGCTGCGAGACGAAGAACGTCGGCAGCTGCGAAGGATCAGCCGAACGGCTCGTCGAAGATGCCCGCCATCCGTGGGATCAGCGCGCTGCGCGTCGGTGCCGCTGATCGGCGAGCTCCGTGTGGTCGCGTGCCGAGGTGCGCGCGACGCGCGCGGCATGCCGCTTCGTCTGAAGACCTCGTCGTCGAGACCAATCGTGTAGCGTCCTGATCGGCCGCCCGCTGGCTTCCTGCATGAGCGCCACGATCGTCGACGAGTCGATGCCGCCCGAGAGCAGTGCGCCGAGCGGCACGTCCGACACCATGCGCGAACGCACAGCGTCGCGTCACCGAGCGATTCGAGCTCGTCGAGGGCATCCCGCTCGGAAGGGATCGGCTGCGCGAGCCCGCGCTGAGCGGCCTTCGGCGAGCGACCAGTACGGCCGCGACGGCGGAGCGGGCACGCCGCATCCGACGACCGTGAGGATGTGGCCGGCGGGATTTTCATCGCCCGTGCGAAGATGCTTCAGCGGGGCCGAGCACGTACAGATATCGCGAGGTACGACGCGAGCGCCTCGCGATCGATCGATGCGATCGAACGAGGGTCCGGCGACGAGCGCCTTCAGCTCGGAGCCGAACGTCACCAGTCCGACAATGCGCGTAATA
>ERZ1370068.1061-contig-10970_pt1 | contig 31521 bp, 38 predicted proteins | sample MGYA00561227_ERZ1370068 | MGnify/ENA primary metagenome ERZ1370068 (study PRJEB38410, sample SAMEA6850437) | metagenome | study: Metagenomic assessment of the ecological functions of the soil: analysis of the soil microbiota associated with the...
CCTTGCCGTCCCGGTCGGACCTCTTCATCGAGCTGATCACGCGATCGCGGTTCTCGGACTCGAGAGCGAGCGCGAGCTCGCGGGCCACCTCGGTCGCCTGCTCCGAGGTCTGCGATCCGTCCAGCGGAGCGTACAGGTGGATTCCCTTGCTGCCGCTTGTCACCGGTACGGGGTCGTGGCCGATGTCGCGGAGGATGTCGCGTACGAGCCGCGCGATTTCCGCGCACTCGGGGAGGCTCACCCCTGGCCCGGGATCGAGATCGAGAACCAGCCGGTCCGGATTCTGCGGCTGGCCGTCGTGGCCGAACCGCCATTGCGGCACGTGGATCTCCAAGGCGGCGAGCTGCCCCAGCCAGGTCAGGGTCGCGGCGTCGTTGACCACGGGTAGTAGTTGTCGTGGTCGCGGTGGGAGATCTTGCGCCGCGGCACCCAGTCGGGCGTACCGGCCGCCAGGTCCTTGTTGAAGAAGACTGTCGGCGACTTGGCACCGTCGCCGATCCCGTCCGGCCAGCGCTTGCGGGTGGCCGGCCGCTCGGACAGGTGGGGCAGCAGCACGGACGCGATTTCGACGTAATAGGAGATCACGTCGGCCTTGGTGGTCCCCGTCAACGGGTAGAGCACCTTGTCCAGATTGGTCAGCCTGATGGCGCGACCATCGACGGTCACCGTCTGTTCCCGTGACCCAGCCGCCATGGGATCAGTATGAGCCGCCGCGAGCGTCGCGCCTTGGCCGATGGAGGAAGCTCGCAGTAGGCGTTCGGTCGCCCTGTCTCTGCCGCGAGCGTCTGTGCTCTCTGACCGACTTTGAGCTCCCGTACGCTCGCTTTGAAACCCGGACGGAACTGGCGCACAGCAGCTGGCAGGGCCGTAAAGTGGGGCTCTGGCGGGCGAAACCGAGCGAACGGGGTAGGAGCGCGTGCAGGGCGCGATGCGCGAGCGGCGGACAATATGGACCCATGCGGGCGATCTGGAAGGGTGCGATCACATTCGGGCTGGTCAACGTGCCCGTCAAGCTCTACGGCGCGACCGAGGACCACGACGTCGAGTTGCACCAGGTGCACGACAAGGATGGCGGCCGGATCCGATACGAGCGCCGGTGCGAGGTCTGCGGCAAGGTCGTAGCGTACGAGAACATCGACAAGGCCTATGCCGACGGTTCGACGACCGTCGTGTTGACCGAGGCCGACCTCAAGTCACTGCCGGAGGAGCGCAGCCGCGAGATCGAGGTCGTTGAGTTCGTACCGTCGGACCAGATCGATCCGATCATGTTCGAACGGAGCTACTTCCTCGAGCCGGACAAGGCCGCGGTCAAGGCGTACACGCTGCGTGCGGCGGACCCTCGAGCAGACCGGACCGAACCGCCATCGTGCAGTTCTCGCTGCGGCAGAAGACCCGCCTCGGTGCCCTGCGGGTCCGGCCGGCCAAGGGCTCCGGCAGCGCGGTGCTGATGCTGCAGTCCCTGCTCTGGGACGACGAGGTGCGTGAGGCGGACTTCCCGGTGCTGAAGACCGACGTACGGGTGTCGGCGCAGGAGCTGAAGATGTCGACCTCCCTCGTCGACCAGCTGACCACCGACTTCGACCCGGACAAGTTCGGCGACGAATACCAGGAGCAGTTACGCAAGCTGATTGCCGCGAAGATCGAGAAGGGCGACGCGCTCGACACGGCCGCGACATTCGGTGAGGCGGAGGCCGGCCCGCCGGAGGGCGGCGAGGTGATCGACCTGATGGAGGCGCTGCGGCAGAGCGTCGAGCGGGCTCGGGCCAGTCGTACGGGAACCGGCTCTGCGTCTGCGGCGAGCTCGGCGCGGCAGCGCCGGACAGCGGTCGTCGAGCAGCAAAGCCCCAGCCAAGAAGGCGGCATCAACGAAGAAGGCAACCTCGGCGAAGAAGGCGGCCACGGCCAAAAGCCGCCCGAAGAGCGCTCCGAGGAAGACGACGACCGCCAAGACGGGCACACGGTCGAGAAGCAAGAAGAGCGCCTAGCTCGCACGTGCGGCGTTTAGAGGCCCGCAGTGTGGGCTATGTACCCGGAGATCGGCGTTCGGCAAGGTGCACTGCGAACGAAAGTCAAGGATTCCCATGCAGACGTGGAATCCCGACCGTAGGCTCGCGACACCAGGGCTTTACGTCGTATACGGATGAGGCCGCCCAGCTCGCTGCCACAAACGGCGTCGGGCCGAGAGGCCTCGGGAGGAGTAGTCATGGGTATAGGTCTCGGCATCGTCCTCGATCGTCATCGGCGCGATCCTGCTCTTCGCGCTCAACATCAACATTCCGTTCGTATCGGACGACACGCTCGGCATCATCTTGATCGTGGCGGGCGCGATAACGCTGATCCTGGCGCTGGTGATGAATGCCCAGCGGGGCCGGACCAAGCACGTCCAAGAGAATCGCTACGACGGCCCGCCGCCAGCAGTCTGACCAAGTAACCCGCGACACCCCGAGTGCGAATCGCGCATCCAACCCGCGTGCTTCGTCGTCACCTCCGAACGGAAACTACATCTCCCCAGCGCCGTCGGAAGCGAACGTCGCACGCCTGCTCCTGACGCTCTGCGCCCGTTGCAACCGGCGCAACGCGACAGAACCGAACGTGCACGTTCGCTTCTGACACGGGCCGCATGCGACGGATGCAGTCCAATCCGGCGCATGCATCACGCCGGCGCTTGATCGTCCGGCCCTTGCCGCACTCAGTTTGCGTACGCCGCGGATGGCGTGCAGGCCCTGCAGCGCGAACATCCCACGTTGACGTGGGATAGCGGCGCGAAACGTCCGGGCGGCGTGCAAAGGCGCACGAAACGAAGCACGATGGGCTGCCAAATCCGTGTTGCAAGGTCTTCTGATCGGCGTAATTTCCGCGTAACGAGGCCCCGCGGCGTGGGTTTTTCCAATTCGTCGATTTCTGATAAGTTAAGCGGACTAGCGCTGCCGCGTTCACTCAAATCCACTGCTCTCGGGGAGAGGCGCATGCCGGAAGTCACCGCCGTGGCGCCTGGCAGCGCGGCTACGCGGCCCCCAGACCAGTCGCCGTCCGACTCCCACGCCGCCGTCCTGCTGCATCAGCGCGCGGGGGTGTCAGTCTCTTGGTCGAGCTCCGACCGGATCGCCTGCCGGTGGTGCTGCACTGGGGTCAGTGATCTTGGCGATCTCGGTCCAGCGGATGCCGCGGCCGTACGGGCGCTGGTAGTCCGGACGGCCGCTGGCCGCCATCGTCCCCGAGTCCCAGCCGGGCTGGCCGTCCCGTCCCGGCGTCCTCGGCTCCCGTTCCGGTCGCGGCTGGCTGACCGGGTTCGGCTCAGTCCGGGCACGGCTGTTGAGCGGCGCTCTGCCTCTTACGGTGATCTGGTCGAGACCGGGCCGGACACGCTCATCGTGCAGGCGACCGACCCCGAGGCGGGCCTGGATCTTGATCTTGCCATTCAGCTGACCTCGACCGGCTTGCTCCGCTGCCGCGCCGGTGTGACCAACCGAGGTGACGAGGTCTACCAGCTCGACTCCTGGACATCTTTCTACCCGTCGGCGACGCCGGTGCCGAGTGGCTCGACCTCGGCAGCCCCGGCGCGGCCCGGCTGGCCGGGCGGCTGCCGTTGGCCCGAGCCGACGGTTCCGGTCCAGCACTCGTCGGCGTCGGCGCGACAGGCGCCGGCTACCGTGCGGGATCGGTCTGGCTCGCGCACGTCGCGTTCAGCGGGGCGCATCGGCTGCGACTGGAGCGGTCCTCGACAGGGATCGGCTACCTCGGTGGTGGCGAGCTGCTTGCTCCGGGCGAGATCCGGCTCGCGGGCGGTGCCGCGTACCACACTCCATGGGTCTGCGGTGCCTGGGGCGACGGGCTCGACGCGGCGGCCGGCCGCTTCCATGATCAGCTGCGGACTGGCCGCGAGAGACCTGCGAAGCCACATCCGATCGTCTTCGACGCATCGGGCCCGGCATTCGCCGATCATGATCAACATGCGCTGCCTGCGCTGGCCGAGTACGCGGCCGCGGTCGGTGCCGAGGCGATCGTGCTGGACGTCGGCTGGTGTACCCGGGTCGGGTTGGATCCGTATGCCGACAGTGACAGCGGCGGCCACCCGAACGGTTGGACGATCTTGAACGTCTGCTCGCGCGGCTCCGCAGGTACGGTCTCCAGCCGGGCCTCGCCATCGCGCCGGAGGTGGTGGCGGCCGACTCGGAGATCACCGCCGAGCACCCGGAGTGGTTGCTCGCCTCAGCGCCGGGGCCCGAGGGCCTACGCCTCCATCGACCTGGCGATCCGGCCGGCCATGGTGCACGTATGGGAGCGGCTGACCAAGTTGCTGGACCGGCACCAGCTCGGCTACCTCGTCTGGCTCTGCGATCCGACCTCCACGCCGGCCCGCGGCTACCAAGGCGAGCCGACGGTGCACGCGCGGACCCTCGCGACCTATCGGCTGCTCGATGCCCTGCGCGAGCGCTACCCGCAGCTTCAGATTCAGGCGCGTCAGCGCCGACCTTGCGCTGGCAACCAGAGTGCAGAGCATGACCGCGGCGGCGCCGAAAGACATCGTTGGCACGCAAGGTGCGCTGGCTGACCTGCTGCCGGTCGAGCTGATCGGCAGCCGGCTGACCGATGCTGCGGAACCGGGCGCCTCAGCGACCTCGGTTCCAGCGCTGACCTCGGCATTCTTCGGCCAGTTCGGCTCTGGCCTCGATCTGCCGGCTTGCCGCCGGCCGAGCTCAGGCTGCTGCACCGCTGGCTCACCCTCTACAAGGAACTTCGCGGCACCCTGGCGACCGGCCGGCTGGTACGTCAGGACGCGGGTGATCACGCGCTGCAGGTGACCGGGATCGTTGCCGCCGATGCCGCCGAAGCCGTGTTCGCCCTCGCCTGGCGGGAACGGCCGGGCTCGGCCCGTACGGTCCGGTTCGCCGGGCTCGATCCCGCGAGCCGCTATCGGTGAGCCCGGTGGCCGGCCGGCAGGGCGATCCGTACGCGCCACTGCCGACCATGGCCATACCTCGACCTCGGCGGGAGCGCCCTGGAGCACGTCGGTGTGCTCATCCCCGACGCCCGCGCGCGGCTCCGGCCTGTTGCTGCGGGTCGAAGCGCTCCGCGACCAGGGCCCTAGCCCTCGAGGGCCCTGAGCGCAGTGCGCGCCGCGGTCACCCGCTGCTCGGCGGCCGCAGCGCTCTGACGCAGCTGCATAGCGCGTTCCGAGCGGCCCGGGCCTCGGTACGGGCGTCGCGCTCGGCACCCTCCGCTTCCCGCAGCCGGCCCCGAATCTTCTCGATCTCCGCGGTCAGGCTCCTCGACGCGGGCGCTGGCCCGCTCGGCGTCAGCGGCCGCCCGTCCGCCGCGTGACCCGCGGCCTCCCAGCTGTCCTTGGCCTCGGCCAGCTCCTGCAGGGCCCGCTGTCTGGCTCGATCCTGCGCTGCCGGCTGGGCAGTCCGCTTCCCGCGGGTCTCGACCGACGCCGCCATCGCCGCCAGCAGGTCGGAGGATCTGTCTCGCTCGGCTCTCCGCCGCGCGCCGGTCGGCTGCGGTCGGGGTCAGCAGTGGGCCGAAGCCGCCGTAGGTGGCGGCCTGGACCAGCCGGCCGCGACGCAGCTGGTCGGCTACGGCCGGATCGCCGAGTGCTGCCTGCAGGGTCTGGCCGACCTCCTGCAGGGCGCCCTCGGATGCTGCGTATCCGGCCGCCTTGCCGAGCCTCGACAGCTCCTCGGGTCAGCGCATCGACGGTTGTGCGGCGCCGCGCCGACAGTCGGCGGAGGTCCGTAGCGGACGTGGACGCGCTGTGCCTCCTGCAGCTGGCGGCCCAGTTCGAGCAGCTCTTCGATCCGGTCGGCTTCGGACCGGACCAGCAGGTTGACCAGCCACGCCGTCCGGGTGGGCTTGCGGAGCTGGCCGATCTCGTTGGCCAGAGTGCGGTCGCCGGCCTTGCGCGCCTCGGCGACCAGCGCGGTACGGCGGGCGACGAAGTCGTCCGGTGAGATGCCGTAGAGCTCGTCAGCCGCCGCGTCGAGGTCCACGGGGCATCGCTAGCGGCTGATGGCGGCGTGGTGCAGCGACCGTCGAGTCGAGGACGCCGGGTGTGCAGGTGACGAACGCGTTGTCGATCAGCCGGGTCGTACCAACGCGGGCCGCGATGATCATCAGTGCCTCGCCCGCGAAGTCCTCGCCGACCTGGGCGAACGTCGTCGGATTGACCAGCGAGAGATAGTCCAGCTCGAAGATCGGATCCGACTCGGCTGCAGCGATGATCGCGCCGGCCGACGCGAGAGCTGACGGCACGGTGTGCTCCGCTGCGCCGGCGGCGAGCGCGGCCGACAGCGCAAGCCCCGCCCGGCGCTCGGCTGGCGTCAGGTAGCGGTTGCGGCTCGATCCGGCCAGCCCGTCGAGGCTCACGTACGGTCGGCGCGCCAACGATGTCGATCCCGAGGTTGAGATCGATCGCCATCCGGCTGATGCAGGCGAGCTGCTGAGCGTCCTTCTGGCCGAAGACGGCGATCTGTGGGCGAACGATGTTGAACAGCTTCAGCACCACCGTGAGCACGCCCTCGAAGTGCCCTGGCCGAGAGCGGCCCTCGTACAGGTTGCCCATCGGCCCGGCGCTCACCGTGACCTGCCTGCCGGCTGGGTAGAGATCTGCGACGCTCGGTACGAACACCAGGTCGACCCTCCTCGCGGCATGCCTCCAGGTCGGTGTCCAGCGGCCGGGGATAGCGGGCGTAGTCCTCGCTCGGCCCGAACTGCAGCGGGTTGACGAAGATGCTGACCACGACAACGTCGGCAAGGGTCCGGGCCAACTTGATCAAGGAGAGGTGGCCGGCATGCAGCGCGCCCATCGTCGGTACGAAGGCGATCGTCTTCCCAGTGCCGTCGAGGGCGGCCCGGCGTCGGATCATGTCCGCAACGCTGTGCGCGACCATCATGGCAAGCTCCGCTCGGTGCTCATGAGGAAAGGTGTGTTCCTGGGTCGGAAACGCTCCGGTACGGACATCGTCAACGTACTCGCTGGCCGCATCGCTGAGCACCTGTGCCAGGTTCGCATAGCGCTTGACGAAGCGTTGCAGCTTGCCCTGCCGTAGGCCGGCCATATCCTGCCAGACCAGCACCTGCGCGTCGCAGTCGGGCCCGGCGCCGATGCCGACCGTCGGGATGCTCAGCTCGGCGGTGACCTGCTTGGCGAGATCGCCTGGCACCATCTCCAGCACCACCGCGAACGCGCCCGCCTCCTGCACCGCGTAGCGCGTCGGCCAGCAGCTGCTCGGCGCCGTCGCCGCGGCCCTGCACCCGGTAGCCGCCGAGCTGGTGCTCGCTTTGCGGAGTGAACCCGACGTGGCCCATCACCGGGACGCCGGCCTCGGTCACCTTGCGGATCTGCTTGGCGACCCGCGACGCCGCCCTCGAACTTCACCGCGTGACAGCCGCCCTCCTTCATGAACCTGATCGAGGTCTCCAGCGCCTGCGACGGGCCGTCCTCGTAGGAGCCGAAGGGCAGGTCGCCGATCACGAAAGCGCGCCGAGCCGATCGACTGTGACGGCGCGGACCAGCGGCAGCAGCTCATCGACGGTCACCGGCAGCGTCGTCTCGTAGCCGTAGAACGTTGTTCGCCGCCGAGTCGCCGACCAGCAGCGCCCAGACCCCGGCCTGGTCGAAGATCTCCGCCGTGTACTGGTCGTAGCTCGTCAGCATGGCCCAGCGATCACCGTTGCGCTTGGCATTCTGGAAATCAGTGATCCGGATCCGCCGTACGGGCATCGTAGCCTCGGGGGCGCGGGGGCTCGTCCCCCGGAGCTGGCAACGCCTCGGTCACGAGCACCCTGCAGCGTCACGGCCTGCCACCTCGTCTCGTTGAACATGGTCCGCAACACGAGAGAACTTCTTCCTGACGATCCGCTGCCGCATGCGAGCAGTCCCCTTGCTGAACCTAACGCATCAGACCGTCCCGGATAGTCCGCGAGAGCCGATCCGAGACTCACAGCCGGGACAGAACCAGAGCGGATCGCGTCCGGCTGACGCCCGGGTAGTTGCGGATCGACCCCCAGCAGCTTCTCGAGGTGGCCGGTGTCAGCGGCCCGGACGCGGAGGATGCCGTCGGATTCGCCCGTCACCGTGTACGCCTCGATCACCTCGGGGATGTTTCGTACCATGTCGCGCATCCGGTCCGGCGGCACTCGGCCCTCGCAGTAGAGCTCGACGAAGGCGTCGATGGTCCAGCCCATCGCGGCAGGCTCGAGGTCGGCCGTGAACCGCCGGATCACGCCCTCGCTCCGAAGCCGGTCGACGCGCCGCTTGGTTGCTGCTGTCGACAGGCCGACACGCTGCCCGAGGGCCGCGAAGCTCTCGCGGCCGTTCTCCACCAGTCGCGCAAGAATCTTGCGATCCAGGTCATCGAGTACGCAATAGAATCTCCCCAGGTTCGTGAATCAAGCATGATCGCTTTTGCGCTCAGCGACTCATAGGCTTCTATCATGACGACCACTGTTGTCGCCAGGACGGAACGCAGCGCGCCGAAGTCGAGCCTGCGGCGCTATCTGATGTGCCCGCCGACGTACTTCGCAGTCAGCTACGCCATCAATGCCTGGATGGATCCGACGGTTCGGGTCGATCGCCAGCGCGCCATCGAGCAGTGGTCTGCGCTGGTCGCGGCCTATCGAGCCGCCGGCCACCGGGTCGACGAACTCACCCCGGTCGATGGCCTGCCGGACATGGTCTTCGCGGCCAACGGGGCCACCGTCGATCGACGGCCGAGTGCTACTGGCCAGGTTCGCAAATCCGCAACGGGCGGCCGAGACCGGCCGTGCACGCCGCCCGGCATCGGAGCAACGCCAGCAGCTACCGCGGCCGGCGAGGTGCGGCTGCCCGCAGCCGTCAACGAGGGCGAAGGTGACTTCGCTGTGCTCTCCGACTGCATCCTTGCCGGCTACGGATTCCGCACGCTTCGCGCCTCATCGTGAGATCGCCCGGCTCACCGGCCGCCCGGTGATCAGCCTCGAGCTCGTCGATCCGCGCTTCTACCACCTGGACGTGGCGCTGGCCGTGCTCGACGACCGTCGGGATCACATCGCCTACTACACCGGCTGCGTTCAGCGCTGCGAGCCGGCGTCGGCTGGCACGACTGTTCCCGGATGTCGGTGATCGCGACGGAGCAGGACGCGTACGCCTTCGGCCTGAACGGCGTCAGTGACGGCCTACACGTGTTCATGCCGACCGGTGCCCAGACCCTCACTCGGGACGCTGTGCGAGGCGGGCTACTGAGCCGGTGCCGGTCGACCTCAGCGAGTTGATCAAGGCCGGTGGCAGCGTGAAGTGCTGCACGCAGGAGATCCGGCGCGCGGCCGGATCAAGGGGCTTGCCCTGGAAAATGACCACTGGTTTCCACCACCACGGCGTGTTGCGGTCCTTGGGAAACCAGTGGTGGGTTTTCAGGGCGGCACAGAGATGAAGGAGCCAAGATGATCACTATGACCGAGTCGACCAGGGGCCGTATTGACTCCAGGGGGCGGCCCCCCGCGCCCCCCGAGGCTGCAGTGTTGCTGGCCGTCGAGGACGGACACGTCGCGCACAACTACCACCCGCTCGATGTCGTGATCACCCACGGCGCTGGAGCGCTTGCTCGCCGACACCGAGGGCGAGGAGTACCTGACTTCCTCGCCGCATACTCCGCCACGAACTTCGGCCACCGGCATCCCGCCCTGCATCGCCGCGGCCCGGGAGCAGCTCGAGCGGCATCACCCTGACCTCGCGCGCCTTCCACCATGATCAGCTCGGCGCCGTTCGCTGCGGCGCTCGGCGGAGCTGGTCGGCAAGGAGATGGTGCTGCCGATGAACACCGGCGCCGAGGCCGTGGAGTCCGGCATCAAGGTCGCCCGCAAGTGGGGCTACGAGGTCAAGGGTGTACCCGACGGCCGGGCGAAGATCATCGTCGCCGCCGGCAACTTCCACGGCCGGACGACGACCATCATCAGCTTCCGACCGATCCCGACGCCCGCGGCGGCTTCGGCCCGTACACGCCCGGCTTCATCACCGTGCCGTACGGCGACCTGGAGGCGATGCGGGCGCGATGACCGACGACGTCGTCGCGGTGCTGATCGAGCCGATCCAGGGCGAGGCCGGCGTCCGGCATCCCGCCGGCCGGCTATCTGGCCGGCGTGCGCGAGCTGACCCGGCGACGAGGCGTGCTGCTGATGGCCGACGAGATCCAGTCCGGGCTCGGCCGCACCGGGCCGTACGCTCGCCTGCGAGCACGAGGGCGTCGTCGCCAGACATCTACCTGCTCGGCAAGGCGCTCGGCGGCGGCATCGTCCCGGTCTCGGCGGTGGTCGCCGATCGCCGACGTGCTTGGCGTGCTGCAGCCCGGCCAGCACGGCAGCACCTTCGGCGGCAACCCGCTGGCCTGCGCGGTCGGACGCGCAGTGGTCGGACTGCTGCAGACCGGTGAGTTCCAAGATCGCGCGACCCTGCTGGGCATCCGGATGCGGGAGCGCCTCGACCAGCTGGTCGGGCGCGGCGTCGTCGGCGTCCGCTCCCGCGGACTGTGGGCTGGGGTCGACATCGACCCGCGGCTCGGGACCGGCCGGGATGTCTGCGAAGCCCTGGCCCGCCGGCACGTGCTGGCCAAGGACACTCACGGCTCGACGATCCGGCTGGCGCCGCCGATCGTGATCACGCGAGGACCAGCTCGACCACGGCCTCGACCAGCTCGAGGCTGGCGCTGGCTCGACCTGGCCGCCCGCTGATAGGCGGGTGCGGGCGGCTATTCGGAAGCGAGACGTGCACGTCCGTTTCCTATCGCGCTGCGCCCGTTGCAACCGGCGCAGTTCGAGTCTGAAGCCGACGTGCACGTTCGCTCCCCGGCCGTCAGGGCGGCGCGCAAGACTGGGACGATGAGCCGTTGGCGGGCGGCGCCCGCCTGGCTGGTGGGCCTGGTGCTGGCGAGCGCGGTGCTGGCCGCCGTGGCGCTCCCTCGCTGGCACGTCGTTCCGCACCCAGGATCTGGTCGGCACCTGGCAGGACGCGCTCAGGTCGCACCGCTCCCCGACGGAACACGAGGACCGACTTCCCGCTAGTGGTGCACACCATCCGCGGCAGCGGCCACTGCGACTGGCAGGACGTGATCTTCCTGATCTCACCTGGCCAGTCGGCACTGTGCACTCGGGGCCGATGCGGACGAGATCCGGCAGTTCGTACGCGATCCCGACTGGGAAGCTTTGCGAGCCACGTCCTCGACCGGTACGACGGCAGCCGGTCCACTACCACGTCGAAGGCCGTCCCGACCGGTTTCACCCGGTTCGGCAACAAGCTCTTCATCGATCCTGACGGCGCGGCGTACGTCCGGCGGCCGAGCGGCACGGTCGAGCAGCTGGGGTGCGGTCGTTCAGCCTCATCGCCTGCGGCTGACCGCAGCGCGGACTCGCACGTAGCGACCCCAGGCTACCTATCATCGGGTGGAGAGGCAGTCCGTTTTACGGCGTAACCCGCTCGAGGAAACAGTGACCGACGAGGACAGTGGCTGAGCAGCCGATCCGTCGTGGATCGCGCGGTCCTGGCCTGCCGGAGCGGCCCCCGCGCCCGGCCCCTCGACCAGGCGCTCGATCGTCCGCGAGGCAGTTGGCCTTCATCGACGAGCACGGCCGGGAGCTGCTGACCATGCGCCGGCTCGGGGCCAGGTTGGGTGTCGAGGCTATGGCGCTCTCCATCGCTACCTCCTCGGCCGCGAGGCGCTGCTGGACTGCGTTGTCGAGGCGTTGATGGACGAGCTGTACGACGTCACGATGACAGGGAGTATGGCTCGTCCTGGCAGGAATACCTCCAGCAGCTCGCGCACAGCGTCCGCGGGCTCGCGTTGGCACATCCGAGGATCTTTCCCCTGGTGGCGAGCAGACCCTCCGGCGGCGCTGGCTGCGGCCTCCGCTTCGCAGCCTCCGCTGGGTGGAGGAGTTCCTCACCGGCCTTGCCCGGCACGGCTTCAAACGACGTGGACAGCGTGCTGGCCTACCGGACCTTCTCGACGTTCCTGCTCGGCCACCTGTTGCTCGAATCGTCAGCAATCAGCGGCGAATCGATATCGCCGGAGGACGACGAATTGCCGACTCCAGACGACCAGGACGCTGTCTGCGTACCCCGGCTGTTGCAGCTGGAGGGTCCTCTCACCCAGAATGCATTTGCCGAGGAGTTCGACGACGCGCCTGGAGGATCTGATCAACCGGATCGCAATCGCTCGTTCCTGACCACCAGGCGACACTGAACCACGAAGGAGTTGCATGATCGATCTGAACGATGACGTCGACCCCGACGACGGCCGGGACGAGTCGGCGGAGCGAACGACTCGACCGCAACTGGAACGAGATCCTGCAGGAGCTGCGGGTGACGCAGAACGGTGCCCAGATCCTCACGGGCTTCCTGCTCGCCATCGCCTTCCAGACCAAGTTCGACACCCTGACGGAATTCCAGAATGACATCTATCTCGTCCTGGTCAGCGCCGCCGTCGCTACCACCGCACTCGGCCTGGCAGCCGGTCAACCTGCACCGCGGGCTGTTCCGCAAGCACAAGAAGTCGGTCATCGTCGGTAACGGCGCACGTCATCCTTCGGATCATGCTTGTCGGCGTCGGCATAACGCTGACCGGGGCGGTTTTGTTGATCTTCGACGTGGCGGTCGGGCGGTCCGCCGCATTCTGTCGCCGCCGGTCTCACTCTCCTGTTTGTGATCGCGATCGCGGCACTCCCGGTGGCGCTGAAGGTGCTGATCCGGAAGGACGTCGATCGCCGTCGGTCGCTGATCAGGCCGAGTGAGCAAAACGCTGCCGCGCGACAGCGTCGGCGCCCGTTGACCGGCGCGCTCCGCACGCTCTACGGCCACTCCGCGGACACTGCGCCGCATGCCGCCGGGGTACCGGGTCGTGGGAGGCCGCTACGCCCCAGTTCGTGAGGTCGTAGACCGTGACTCCGCCGACGGTCGTCGCGGTGTAGTTGGCTCGCCACCCAGGCCGAGATCTGGCTCGCGGCTGAGTCGGTGCCGCCGCCGGGGCCGCCACTGCCGCCCGTACCGGCGATGAAGTAGCCGATCTTGCCGTCCTTCACGTACTGCTGGAACTGCGCCAGCGTTGGGGCATCGGTCGCTGCCGCTCCAGCCGCCGATGGCCATCACCGCGGTGTTGGTCGACAAGATGTAGCCCGCTGCCGCCTGGTCGCCGACGACCGCCGCCGGACCAGCGGGTGGTGGCGTCGCCATTGAGTAGCGTGGCCAGTTCGGCGTCGACGAGCTGCCCGGCAGGCTGAGCCGCCACGGGTAGTGGTCGCGCCCGGCGCCTGGCCGGTAGGTGCCTGAACGCCAGGCTCGGCGCTGGACCAGCGGCCTGGCCTAGCGCTGGCGAGGATGGACGGTCCGGCCATCGGGATGGAGCCGCTGTGCGCGGTCGCGACGGTCGCCGCGGGTGAAGCCCGCCGAGCCGCCGATTGCCGCGATCGAGCCGACCAGAGCGGCCGCGACCGCGAACCTCTTCAGCCGTGCCGGCTGAGACCGCCAGCACGAGTGCGCCGAGTACGCCGCCGACGAGCTATCGTCCAGGCCAGCCAGCTCTGCCAGCCGGAGGCGTCCCGGTCCATCAGGTACCAGCCCCAGACGGCGGTGCCCGCGATCATCAGCGCGAGTCCGCCACGGGCCGAGGTGCGAACGCCGGCGCTGCCACAGCTGCCTGCCGCCGATCGCCACGAGCGCGCCGATGGCCGGGGCGAGGGCGACCGCGTAGTAGGGGTGCACGGTGCCGGACATGAATGAGAAGACGACCATGGTGACGATCAGCCAGCCGCCCCACAAGATCAGCCCGGCCCGTTCGCGTCCGTACGAGGGCGTGTCGCGGCTGATCACCAGCCCGGCCAGCAATGCCAGCAAGGCCGCGGGGATGAACCAGGAGACCTGCGAGCCGGAAGGCCGTACCGAACATCCTGGTGATGCCGGTCGCGCCGCCGAAGCCGGTGTTGCCTGCCACCCATGCCGCCGCCGTTCCCAGCGCCGCCGAAGATCCGGCTCAGGCCGTTGTAGCCCAGCAGCCAGCTCCCACAGCGAGTTGCCGGTCGAGCCGCCGATGTACGGCCGCGCTGCCGCCGGCCACAGCTCGACCAGAGCGACGAACCAGCCCGCGGAGACGATCATCGAGCCGCGCGGCGGCGAGCAGGTGCCCGATCCTGGTCCGCAGCCGCAGCGGCGAAGAGGCGATCAGGTAGACCGAGCGCGAACGCACGGCAGCGACGAGCAGGCCCTGGAACATCTTGGTCAGGAAGGCGAGCCCGATGGCCGAGCCGGCGAGGGACCATCCAGTGCAGCGCCCTGAGCGTACGGCCGAGCGAGATGACCGGCGTCGATCGGCCCGACGACGGCAGTAGGCGGCGGCTGTCATCAACAGCACGACCAGCGCGTCGGGATTGTTGAAGCGGAACATCAGCGCGGCGACCGGAGTGAGGGCAACCAATGCGCCGGCCACCAGACCGGCGCCGGCGCCAGACCAGCGCTTGACCGTGGCGTACGTGAGGGCAACGGTGCCGACGCCCATCAGAGCCTGCGGGCAGCAACATCGAGAACGAGGAGAACCCGAAGATGCGGGCCGAGAGGACCATGATCCACAGCGACGCCGGGTGGCTTGTCGACGGTGATCGCGTTGGCCGCGTCGAGGGAGCCGAACAGCCAGGCCTTCAGCGACTGTGTCCCGGACTTGACGGCTGCGGCGTAGAACTCGTTGGCCATGCCTCGAGGACGAGCAGGTCGACCAGGTAGAGGACCGCCGGTGCCGACCAGCAGGGCGATCAGCAGCGGCCGGGCCCAGCTGGGCTGGCCTGCCGGACCGACGAAGCAGGCGCCGCAGCCTGCGGCCGTACGCCCTCTCGCCTGCGGCTGCCGTCGGGATCACGGAGCTGCTCGTCGCCCGGCGGAAGCGACAGCCGGGAGCGCAGCGACGGAGCCGGTGCAAGGGTCGGCGATTCGGACATGTCTGCAAGCGTGCGGGTTCGGGCCAGTGCGCGCGTGGCTTCTGCGCTGTGCCGGTGCTATGAGCCTCGTTGTGAGTGATTCCCCCGCAAAAAGGCCGCTCCGGTTCCCACTGCCCCCTTGTCGGGAACGAACGTGCACGTTCGTTTCTTTCGCGCTGATACGCCGGTTGCAACGTGGGTAGCGCGACAGGACACGAACGTGCACGTTCGGTCTCCTACAAGGCCTGAAACACCGCCATGATCGGCGGCGCGCTGCTGGTCGGGGTGATCTTACGCTGGAGCCCAGGCGGTGGCCGGGTGCCAGCTATCCGACGATTTTCATCGGCACCGGTATTGCTGGCAGTTCGGTGGCGCTTGCCATCGTTCCGATCAAGAAGGTGCGGTGACCGGCAGCGTCGGGACGAACCGGGCGCCTGGGCCGAACGGCTGACCCGGGACGCCGGGCAGGAGATGGAGCAGGGGTTCTTCGCAGGTCAGGTCACCGCCGTGGGCTCGGGCGTAGCCGCGCGCGATGGCCGGGCCGAGGCCAGATCCGCCCGAGTCAGGTCGATCGGGCGCTGTCCAGCCTGACCAGGCGCTCGAAGATCCGCTCCCGATCGGCCAGCGGCACGCCCGGCCCGGAGTCACGGCGATCTCGATACACGAGCGCTGCCGTGCCGCTGGGCCAAGGTGAGGACGACGCTGCCCGACGGGCCGGCCGCGCGCAGGGCGTTGTCGACCAGGTTGCGGGATGATCGCCGTGAGCTTGGTGGGGTCGGCGGAGACGATCACGTCCGGACCGCCGTGAGCGTGGTCATGGCAGCATGGATCGGTCAGCCAGACTGGCCGGGCGCGCGTTCGACCTCCGCGTTGGCGACGGCGCCGAGCGAGAGCGGCGTCCAGTGTCCAGGTCAGGCGTGCGTCAGCCGGGCCGCGGCGAGCAGGTCGCTGACCGAAGCCGGCCGGCGCGCTGCGCCAACCGGCGATGAGCAGGTCTCCAGCCGCCGCCGCTGCGCGTCGTCCAGCCCGGCTGCTGTGGTGGAGCAGGTCTCGGCCGCCGCCTGACCGCCGGTGATCGGCGTCCGCAGCTCGTGCGCCGCGTCGGCGCACGAGGAAGCCGCGGGTCCGTTCCTCGGCTCGTCGGGCGCTGGGCTTCGGCGCCTTCGAGCTCGTCCAGGCATCTCGTCGAAGGCCTGCGCGGTTCGCCCGATCTCGGTGTCGGTGCCGGGTCGGGGCCAGCCGGCTGCCCCGGCGGCCCGCGCACGGTGATCTCCTGGGCCAGCCCGGCCATCGCGCCGACAGCGGGCGCAGCGCCAGCCGTACGGCCAGCGCGATCAGAGCCCATGCTGGCAGCGGCAGGACGATCAGGCCGATGATCACGAGCACGCGGCGCAGCGTCCGGTACGCGCGCCGCGACACGAGCGCGAGGTGTCCACGGCGAGGGTGAGCACCGCGCCGTCGGCGCCCGGGCCGGTGCCATGGCGTCAGCTGGATAGTCTTGACGGCGCTCCCGGCCGGCACCGCGGTGCCGAACTCCGTGCCGTTGCGCAGCTGGAGATGCGCCACGTACCGCCGTCAGCCTCGACCCGGTTCACGATCATCTGCGGTCCTAGCTCCGGCTCCTGGCGAGCTGCCTGGGCCAACTGCGCCCGGCCGGTGAGCAGCGCATCCAGGCTGCGGTTGATCGCGACACAGGAAACGCGTCTCACCGTGACTCCGAGCAAGATCATCATCACGCCCAGCACGGCCATCGTCGCCACGGTGACTCTGAGCCGCAGGGAAACGGTGTTGAGTCGGCTGACCCGGGGCTGGAGGGCAGCGGCGCGGTGGCGATCGGCCTGGGCCGGCCGGACCATGCGCCGTGGTCGGGCCGTGGGCGCCGTGGTCATGCCGTGCTCCGAGCCGGTAGCCGCGGCCCCGTACGGTGTGCAGGAGCCGCGAGCGACCCACTCCGCCTCGAGCTTGCGACGCAGCGACGACGCGTGCACCTCGACGACGTTCTCGTCGAATCCGTCGTAGCCCCAGACGGCGGTCAGGATCTGCGCCTTGCTCACCACATCCTCGCGGTGGGCGGCGAGATAGCCCAGCAGCCGGCGCTCGGTCTCGGTCAGGTCGAGTCCGACACCTGCGCGTTCCACGCGGGACACGTCCTCGTTGATCACCAGATCGGCGACAGCCGTACCGCTGCCGCCCGGTCGGGTTCGTCGCAACAGGGCGTGGATCCGGGCGACGAGCTCGGCCATCGCGAACGGCTTCACCAGGGTAGTCGTCGGCGCCCTCTGCTCAGCCCGTGGACCCGATCGGCCAGCGAGTCCCGGGCCGTCAGCATCAGCACGTGCGGCCCGGCTGTGTCGCGCAGCGCGGAGAGCAGCCCGAAGCCGTCCCGGCCCGGCAGCATCACGTCCAAGATCACCAGGTCCGGTCCGAAGCCACCCAGCCGCCTTCCAGATCGGCTCCACTCTCCAGCCCCTGGACCCGAATCCTTGGGCGTCCAGCACGGTGCAGACAGGCAGCCGGATGGCCTCGCTGTCCTGGATCACCGAAGATGCGCGCTGCTGGCACCCTGCCATTACCGCGTCTCTGCCGGCTGAGATCACGTCGGCTCTTGCAGAGGCGCGGCCTTCCAGCTCACCCCGCAGGTTGGCCGTTGGATCGCTGCGGCCGGCTTTCGGCCTTGACTCTGGCGGGGTACCGCACCGGCGCGGAATAGTAGGCGCCATGAGTCGACGGCGACGAGTGGCGATCCTTGGGGCAGGCATGATCGGCGAGGTGCATCGCCGGGCCGCGATGCTGGCCGGGGCCAGAGTTGGTCGGCGTGCTGGCGTCCAGCCCCGAGCGCTCCCGACTCGGTCGCTGCGGGCCTGGGGAGTCGAGCACGGCGTACGGAAGCGTCGACGGGTCGCTGGACAGCGATGTCGACGATTGTCCATGTCTGCACTCCGAACGCCTCCCATGTCCCGTACGCCGTCCGGCTGATGGAGGCCGGCAAGCACGTGCTGTGCGAGAAGCCTCTTGGGGATGAGCCTGGCCGACGCCCAGCGCTGCGGCGCGGTCGCCGAGCAGACCGGCGTGGTCAACCACCATGCCGTTCGCCTACCGCTTCCACCCGATGGTGCGCGAGATGCGGGCACGGGTGCAGAGCTGAGGAGTTCGGCGCCGTCAACCTCGATGCACGGCAGCTATCTGCAGGACTGGCTGCTGGATCCAGCGGCCGAGCAGCTGGCGGGTCGACCCAGCGGCGGGCGGACCGTCGCGAGCGTTCGGCGACATCGGCTCGCACTGGTGCGATCCTGCTCGAGTGGGTGACCGGTGACCGGATCGCGACGTCTGGTCTCCACCACGTCGATCACGATCAAGCAGCGCCCGGCCGCGACGGCTGCGACCTTCAGCGCCGCCCCGAGCGACGCTCCGCTCGTCGATGTGACAGACCGAGGACTCCGCCTTGATGATCTTCCGGACGGCGAACGACATCGCCGGCTGCGGTGATCAGCCAGCTGAGTGCCGGCCGGAAGAACCGCCTCTGGGTCGAGGTCGACGGGATGCATCAGAGCGCTGCGCTTCGACCAGGAGCTTGGCGAACAGCTCGGATCGGGACCGAGGCGAGCCAGCGATCCTGGTACGGGATCCCAATCACGGTTCGGCCGGAGCAGCGCGCGGCTCTGCGACCCTGCCGGCCGGGCACGCCCAGGGCTACGCGCAGTGCCGAGGCCTACGTCGCCGACTCGTACGCCGCCATCGATGCACACGATGGTGAGGGCGAGGTCCCGACGGTCTGCCCACCTTCGCCGACGGTGCCCGAGCCGCTGCGATCTGCGATGCGATGCTGCGGTCCGCGGCCGACGGCCGCTGGGTGGAAATCGACCTAACGCTGCCTGCAGCGGGGGTTCCGGGTATCAGCTGCTCTACGTCGAGCGGAAAGGATGATCATGGCACTACCCGCGTCGAGAACTCCTGCGCCTCATGGTCGGCGCTATTGCTGGGTTGACGTTGGCGGGTTGCGAGGGCTCTGCGCCACTCCGTACCGCCGCTATGACACGGTCGAGCCGGCAACTGACCCGGCTACGGCTCGGACGATGAAGATGGTCAGACCGTCGAGGACGACCGGGATCGAGCTCAGGCATGCGGCTCAACGCCGCAGGCGAATCCTGGCCAGCGCCTCCGGCAGATCACGCACTGTAGATCTCAGGCGGTGGCAGGGAAGAGGTTGATGGCCAGTCGTCACGTACGCGAACTCGGCGACACGAAGCTGCCCGCCAGGCTCCAGCCACGCCGGTCGAGCTCGATCCGTGGAATGACAGCCGCGCCGGTGACTTCCTGTGGACAAACACCAACGTCGGCGAGGCGATCCCCGATGTGATGACGCCTGCGACCTGGTCGATGGTGCAGGAGTGCTCCAGAGCGACGCGATGGCGACCGCGTCGATTCCGCCGTACGTGGGATACGGCGCGGGTCGGAGGCCGGATCTATCTGAACCTCAGTGTGATGATGACGCTGTCGGGCGCGGTCAGTCAGCGAGCGGCGCTATCGGAACCTCACCGAGGAAGTCTTCGGACGCCTCCCCGATGATCTTGAGATTCCGCCCGTCGACGCGTCCAGGCTGGCCATCGTGATCTGTGGGGTGGTCCCGATGGCGGTCCACGTCACTGGCGAGGCACGCCGTGACGCTGGCAAGGTGTTGGCGGACTATACCTGGATGATCATCCGCGGCGATGCGACCAGCGGCGGCGGAGATCGCCGCGATCACCTCCGCTGACGCCCTCTCGATGCTGTGGACGAACGTCATCGAGCCCGAGTTCAACCGGGTCAGCTGGATGCTGTCCGCCGCCACCAGGTCGAGCGGAGCCTCGTTCGTGACGACCCGCAGCGGCTGCAGGCGCTCGCGTGGCGATGCCGCGGCCAACGCACTGACCGCCGGGCTGGGCGGCCAGGCCGGACAGCTCGCGAGCCTCGGGCTGCTGGACGGCTCTGGATCAGCTGGCGAACGGTGTGATCGACCGGGACACGTTCAACCGGCGGTACGGGCATCGCGGTCCGCACGAGTTCGAGATCTCGATCCCGCGCCCCGGCGAGGACCCGCTCTGGATCAACCGCCAGCTGGCTGAGCGGCTCGAAGCCCGTGGCCGACTATCGCGAGCTGCTTGCCAAACAGGAGCGTGCCCGGGAGGAGGCCTGGGCTGACCTCAAGATCAAGCACCCGCGCCGGGTCCGCACCCTGCAGCGCCAGCTCGGCCGTTGGGCCAAGATCAGCCGCGACCGGGGAGAAGGCCCGTACGGAGGTGATCCGCTACTTCTGGGTGCTGCGAGCGTACGCGTTGAAGGCCGGCGAGCTGGACCGGGCTGGGCGACGACATCTTCTTCCTCGACGCAGCTGAGATCGTCCGGGCATTGAACGGGAGACGATCAGTCCGGCGGTGATCACGAGTCGAAGGCTTGCCTACGAGGGCTACTGCCGGCTGCCGAGACTATCCGGTCGCTGATTCGCGGCCGCTTCGACCCGTACTCCTGGGCGGCGGATCCGCACCGTCGCTCCGATCGCTTCATCGAGGGTGAGGCCGCGGGCTCGACTGCGAACGGGAGCTGCCACGGTGCGCGGGTTCCCGGATCGGCGGGCATCGTCGTGGGCTCGGTGCGGGTGCTCACCGATGCGGCGGACGGGGCGGCGTTACGTGACGGGCGAGGTGCTGGTCGACGGCGATCACCAACGTGGGCTGGACCCCGCTGTTCTCGCGTGCAGCGGCGGTGATCACCGATGTCGGCGCGCCGCTGTCGCACGCCGCGATCGTCGCCCGCGAGCTCGGCATCCCCGCGGTGGTCGGTTGCGGCAACGCGACGATGATCTTGAAGACCGGCGACCGAGTCAGGTCGACGGTACGGCCGGCACGGTGCAGGTGCTGCAATCAGGCCCGCAACGCACGCTGACAGCGGCGCCGGGCAGACTCGACGTGTGACGTGCGCGCGAGCGAAGCGAGAGCACCAGCGCAGACCGGCGAGGTGCGGGTGTGAGCTGGTGATCTGACCGCGCCGGTGGCCGAGGTTGCCCCGACGCTGCTCGGCGCGACCCCGCGACACGGCGCGGTCGCCGTCCGGCTCACTGAGGTCGAGGCGTACGAGGGCGCGACTGATGCGGCCTCACACGCCTACCGCGGCCGGACGCCGCGGAACGCCGTCATGTTCGGCCCACCCGGACACCTGTACGTCTACTTCAGCTACGGCATGCACTGGGCGGCAAACGTGATCTGCGGGCCGGAGGGCGAGGCGTCCGGGATTCTGCTGCGGGCCGGCGAGGTGATCGACGGGATCCCACTGGCCCGGTCGCGGCGAGGCCGATCCTCCGATCGTGATCTTGCTCGCGGTCCCGGCCGGCTCTGCCAGGCACTCGGCCTGAACGCCGAGCACAACGGCACATTCCTGCTCGGCAGCGGACCTGTGACGCTGGAGCCGCCGGCCCACCGGCCGGAGATGATCATGGTCGGTCCGCGGGTCGGGGTCTCGGTCGAGGCGGACCGGCCGTGGCGGTTCTGGATCGCCGACAGCCGGCACGTTTCCGACTACAAGCGGAGCCCGCGCGCCGAGCAGCCCGACCGCGGTCAGTCCAGCGGTTCCAGCGACCGGAGGATCGAGGGGACGAACTCGGCCATCGTCGGGTGGATCGGCAGCACGTTCTGGATGACCGGGTACGGGACGTGCGCCTGCATGGCCAGGCCCAGGATCTGGATCAGGTCGTCACCGTGCATTCCGAGGATGGTGGCGCCGAGAATCTGCTCGCTGTCGGCGTCGACGAGGATCCGCATCAGTCCGGTGGTTCTCGCCCTCCAGGATCGCCCGGCTCACGCTCGACATCGGGAACCTCGGCCTTCAGCACCTATGCGGCCCGACTGCCGCGCCTCCCGTACGGTCATCCCGACCCGGCCCAGGGGCGGATCGGTGAACATCGCGTACTCCGTGACCCTGCCCTCGACGCTGCGCGAGGGATCCTGCAGGATCTGACCGTCCTGGTAGGCCGTGCGGGTGAAGGCGCCGTGACCGTTCACGTCCCCGAGCGCCCAGACGCCCTCTTGACCGAGGTCTGGAACCGCGAATCGATCTTGAAGAATCCCCTGCTCGTCCGGTGTGCGATGCCATGATCGGGACCCAGCAGGTCGGAGTTGGACCGGCGGCCGGTGGCCATCAGCAGATGCGTGCCGGCTGATCTTGGTGCCGTCGTCGACCGCGACCTCGACGCCGGACTCGTGCGGGCTCACCCGCTCCGTGACAGCCTTCGATGATCTTGACGCCTCTCCGTCGTCAGCATCTCGGCAATGATGGCGGAAACGTCGGTATCCTCCCGCGGAGCGACCCCGCCGCCAGCGATGATCGTGACCTCCGGACCCGAAGCGGCGGAACATCTGCCCGAACTCCAGCCCGATGTAGCCACCGCCGGCGATGACCAGGTGGGCGGGCAGCTCGCGCAAGGCGCAGCAGCTCCACCTCGGTCAGGTACGAGACGGAGTCCAGCCCCGGCACTGGCGGCACCGCCGCGCGGGCGCCCAGGTTGAGGTAGACCTCGGTGCCTGCAGCTCGCGATCGTCGATCTTGACCCGATGCGCAACACCCGCGGGGTCGGTGACCAGTCGTGGCGGTGCCGTGGATCAGCTCGAGGTTGTCGACGCCGTCGATCCACTTCGACAGAGCGAATCGCGCAGCTCGTCGATGATCGACCAGACCCGGTCCATGGCGGCCGGGAAGTCGACGCGCGGCTCGCCGACCCGCACGCCGTACTCGCCGGCGCGACGTACCTGGTGCGCGATCGCGCGCACTGGCCCGCAGGAGCCTTGGTCTGGCTTTGCAGCCGTGGTTGAGGCAGGTGCCGCCCACCTTTTCCGTCTCGATCAGAACGACCCGCGCTTGCCCTTTTCGGCAAGCCATCCGGCAACGCCCGGACCTGGCTGCCCAGCCCCGATAACGATCGCGTCACACTCGGTCACGGTCATCTAATGCCCTCCAGTCTCTCGAGGTCATCTCACCACGGTTCCCCGGCACTAGGTGCTGGCGGATTGCAGCCTTTCGCGCCTGGGGCATGGCGATTCGCCAGCTCTTTCGCTCAGATTGATCCCACGCAGTGAGCCCGGCGTTGCGACAACCAGGCCGGATGTGGCCAGACTCCCCCGGGAGATAACGGTTTGGTCCTCATTACTGGGGAAACGAAAAATGTCACGACCACGTCCTCGCCGCGCGCTGCGCCCGCCCACGGCAGTCAGGGTTCTGCGCGTGGCGATACCCGTCGCTGTCGTCGGTGTGGTCGCCACCGCAGTCACGCGGGTGCTGCTGCCGGTCAGCCAATCGTCGTACGCGGTGCCCGCTCCCTCGGCCAGCACCGTTCGCTCCGCGCCGGCGCCCACCGAGACCACCATCCCGGCTGAGTCGCGATCGATACCGAGCCCCGCTCAGCTCAACTCCTTCACTGTCATCGGTCGAGCCGGGCGACATCCCGGGGGTCGGGGTGCCGCCATGGTGGCGCAGTCGGCCCTACCGAAGGCGGCGGCGGTTGCTGCCTCGCTCAGGGTCATCATCGGCGTCCGGTACACGACGACGGGGCTCAACGTCCGCACCCAACCGAGCGCTGACGCAGACCTGATCACCGTGCTCAGAGCGGGCACCAAGGTCTCGATAACCAGCGGTGGACAAATCCGGCTGACCTCGATCTTGCTGAACGGCAAGGGCCGGTGGGTACACAGCCAGTACCTGTCGACCAAGAGGCCGACGCTCGCCGTGAGCTCCTCAGGTGGAATATCCTCCGCACCGTGCCGGTCGGGGTCGGCTGTCGAGTCCGGCCTCGACGCGGGATGCGATCCGCGTTCACCGGGCGATCTGCGCGCGGTGGCCGCAGGTGACGACGTACTACGGCTTACGAGGCGGCGGCGACGGATACCATGCGTCGGGCCGCGCGCCTCGACTCGATGATCGGGGACTCGACGGTTGGCTGGCAGATCGCCCGCTGGGTCCGGGCGAACGCCAGGCAGCTTGGCGCGATGGAGGTCATCTACTCCCAGCACATCTGGACGGTGCAGCGCTCGAGCGAGGGATGGCGGATGATGTCCGACCGTGGCGGGCGCCACTGCCAACCACTACGATCACGTTCACGTATCGGTATACGGGAATTCGGGCACGTCTAGGTATCACGGGCCCCCAGCTTGTGATGCTGGTGGGCCCGACTTAGTGTTTGTTCATGGTGGACGTCTACCAGGTCGTGCTCGGCGCGGTCGGCGTGACCATCCTGATCCTGCTGCCGCTCGGCTGCGTGTTGCTCTTCGACCCGTTCGCCGGCCGCTGGGACAAGCAAATCCGACAATGGCGGGACTCGCGCCACGATTCCGCCGAGCACCGACGCAAATGTGCGCGCCCTGCGCAAGGTCCAGGGCGTACCACTCGAGCGAGTGGCTGCCGACCTCCGTCGGCTGCGTACGGCCGTCAGCACTGACTCGCGTCGCTCGGCCGCCCACCAGATGGGCAACCGGATGGCGTACGACCGGGTGCCTGATCCAGGCCTGCGAGATGTTGGAGATCGAGCACGAGCTGGGGAATGACTCAGTGGGCATGGAACGCGACATCGAACGGATCCGGGTCGAAGCCGATCTGGAGCGTGCCGGCGTCGTGCTCTCGGAACGCCGCTACGGTCAGGCTGCCTGAGCACGGCTCAATTGCGACCACCCGTCGGGAGGGTCGCGCTCCTCTGTCTGCTTGCCAGGCCTGGCTTTGTCGTCCTCTGCGGAGTACACGCCGCAGCTTCCTGGATCTACCTGTACGAGTCCTGATCGTCGCGATACCTGATCGTTCCCGCGTCACCTATAGTGCGACGAGCAACGTGGTCAGCAACGAGGAGGTGGCGCGGAAAGGGGAGTTGCGGCCGGGACGCCTGCACGGCCAATCGTGCATGCGCAGATTCGGCCGTGCGATGCATCGCTGGGCACCAGCCATCGGCCGGATAGCCGTACCGGCTAGCGAGCAGCAAGCTGATGCGCCGCGCGCCAACCGCGAGCTGGGCGAGGGCTGGCAGCAGCAGTGCGGTTCCGAGGATGAGTCCGCCAGAGATTCACGAACAGGAATAGAAGCGCCCACAGCGTTGCCGGCGTACGGGTGAGGCGGCTGAGCTGATCGGCGTCGGATTGCGGTGCACGCCGTCGCGCGGCGCTGAGCGATCAGCCCGATCACCGGCTTCGGAGCGGCGATCAGCAGGATCCAGGTGAGCAGGTAGGCCAGGGTGGACTGAATGGTCGCCGGCGCATACCAGCTGACCGCGACCAGGGCCAGACCGGCTCCAACGATCACCGCTAATCCGTAGAAGTTGCGTATCTGCAACAGCAGTAGGGCCAGCAAGATGACGAACAGCCAGAGCAGGCCCAGGCTGTAGCCGGCGATCAGCAGAGCCGACAGCGGCGAGCCCGACGAGAGCCGGCGCGAGATAACCAGCCACGAGCATGATCACCATTCCTGGACCGCGGGGGCGACCGCTGGACAGCGTCAGCCCCGAGGTGTCGGAGTGCAGCCGGATGCCCTGGAGCCGGCGCCCGGTCGCCACGGCAGCGTAAGTGCGTGACCGCCCTCGTGGGTGATGGTGACGAGCATCCTGGTGTACGGCCAGATCGCCGGCACCGCCACCAGCCCCAGCGCCACCAGCGCGACGAGTGCAATCGCAGTAGGCCGGCGGATCGGCTGGACGCGACGTGCACGCCGCCAGATCTCGGCGATCAGCTCCACGGTCTGCCTCCCGCACAGGCCTCTCTGTCATGACTCTGGCACCGCCGACCACTGTGGCTGCCTGCTACAAACCGCTGCCCCAGAGCAGTCCGCTGGCCCCGCTCAACCGGGCGCCGTATGCGACTGCCTGCGCGTCGGTCAGGCCGCTGACATAGTCGATGATCCCCGACCGCGCGCCATCCGAGCGATATCTGCGTCGGATGTCCGCGCATCCAGCCACTCCGGATGCGACCGTACGATCTGCTCGTAGCCGAAGCCGGCTGCGTTGACCAGGTCGACCAGTCGGCGCGGGGCCCGACCGGCGTCCGATGCGGTCCGACAGCCAGTGGTCGAACGCGACCACCAGCTGCTCGATGGTCCGTTCCCGGCCGCGCTGCAGACATCGCCAGAGGTCGGGCCGCTCCAGGATGAAGTACTGGTTGACGAACTTCAGCACCGACACCTCGTGCCAGGCCCGCGAGCTCATGCTGACGTAGCCGGAGCGGACCGCCGGCGACGGATTCGGGCTGACCGGAGTGATCAAGTGGTCGATCCAGCGCGAGGTGAATCCCGAGACCGCGTCGATCGGAGGTCAGCGACCCGTCGTAGGGCGTGGCCAGCACTCCGTCGACGAACTCCTCACCGACCGTCGCGCCACGGCGGCCGCGAAGATGTCCTCGTCGAACATCCAGGCGTCCCGCGTCGCGAGCCGGCGCCGCAGCCGTTCCAGGCCGGCGCCGGGTCTGGCGTCCGGCACGAGCGCAGAGCTCGACGTCATCGAGGTTCGCCAAGCGGTCGTCCGTTCTCCCATGATCGAAACTCACCTGACACCGGAGAGAACTGGAGCACGCCGGAACGATGGAAGTCCTCGACGTCGTGCAGGGAGTACGCGATGTCGTCGGCGAGATCCATCACCGAGCACTCCAGCGTCTGCCGCCCCGGCGGAAGCTGCGGAAAGCGCAGCCAGCGCGTCCAGCATCTGCGGCAGGTCGATCAGGTAGGTCGAGAACTTCGCGGCACCGGCAGCCGCTGCTGCGACGTGCCCGCGCCGCGCGGCGGTATCGGGCCAGCTGAGTCGGATGATCTGAGGATAGTGGAAGCGGGCCCAGGGATACTTCAGCACCGCTGCCCGGACGGCCGCGGTGAGGTTGAGCCCCGCGTCGCCGGGCCCTGGACTTCCAGCTCGGTCAGGATCGCGGAAGGTCTGGGCGTTGCTCTCGAAGCCGTCGCGCGAGGCCGAATCGCGTCCGCGGGCAAGGCGATCACGAGGATCCGCTCACCGAGGTGGCCGAACGGCGGATGACCAAGATCATGAGCATTCGCCGCCGCCTGCACCACGACATGATCAAGTCCGCCAAGATCACGAAGCAGGTTCCGATCCTCGGTCCGCGGCAGCCGGACTGGCGATAGCGCGCGCGACCGCGGTGACCTTGATCGTGTGGCGTGAGCCGGTTGTGCACGACGCCGCTGGTGGCCGCCGCGTTGACCACCTGGGTCACCTCCGCCAGCCGCGAGAATGCGACTCGAGCGAATCGGATCCGTTCCAGGTCGGTGCGGAACTCCGACTCGCCCGGTGCGTACGGCCGCTCCGGCTCGGGCGGGTGCGAGGCCAGCCGGGGATCCATGTGGCCGGAACGCTACCCGCGTCGATGCGGTCGACCTTGACTGGAGCGCCGTCCAGCTGCTCGCGTACGTCGGTTTCGGTGCCGTCTACACGGTACATCGCATGCAGACCGTCCGTCAAGCTGCGTCGCGAAGGCCGACACTCGGTCGCGCTAGAGAGCCACGCGACACGGGCTCCAGACTGCGCGATGATACAGAGCTGCCGGCTCAGTAGGCTGACCGTCGTACCGGTCCGACGAAGCGAGGCGACCTGATGAGCCAGCCAGTTGATCCGACCACGACTCCGGCCTGGGCGACGCTCACTGCGTTGCACGGATCCCTGGAACCCGATCTGCGCGGCTGGTTCGCCGCGGACCCGTCGCGGGCCGAGTCGTTGACGTTCACGGCGGCTGATCTCCACGTCGATCTCTGTCCAAGAACCTGATCAACGCCGGACGTGCTCGCCGCGCTTGTCGATCTTGCTGATCAGGTCGGGCTCGCGGCGCGTCGGGACGCCATGTTCGCCGGCGAGCACATCAACGTCGACCGAGGACCGCGCCGTGCTGCACACCGCGCTGCGGCTGCCGAGGGACGCCAGCCTCGTGGTGGACGGCGTCGACGTCGTGCCCGAGGTGCACAAGGTGCTGGACAAGGTCTACGCCTTCGCCGACAAGGTACGCAGCGGCGAGTGGGTCGGGCGTCACCGGCAAGGCGATCACGACCGATCGTCAACATCGGCATCGGCGGTTCCGATCTCGGTCCGGTGATGGTGTACGAGGCGCTCCAGCCGTACGTCAAGCCGGGCCTGACGGCCCGCTTCATCTCCAACATCGACCCGACCGACGTCGCGGAGAAGACCAAGGACCTCGATCCCGGAGACCACGCTGTTCATCGTCGCCTCCAAGACGTTCTACCACCTTGGAGACGCTGACCAACGCGACGACTGGCCCGCAGCTGGCTCCTTGATCAGCTACGGGCTCCGGAGCGATCGGCGAGGGGGACGATGCGGCCAAGGATGCGGTGGCCAAGCACTTCGTCGCGGTGTCGACGGCGCTGGACAAGGTGGCCGCGTTCGGCATCGATCCGGAGAACGCGTTCGGCTTCTGGGACTGGGTGGGCGGCCGCTACTCCGTCGATTCGGCGATCGGCACTTCGGTCGCAGTGGCGATCGGGCCGCGCAGAACTTCGCGGACTTCCTGGTCGGCTTCCACGCGATCGACGGTCACTTCGCCGACACCGAGTTCGCCAGCAACGTGCCGGTGCTGATGAGGCCTGCTGAACGTCTGGTACGTCAACTTCTTCGATGCGGGCACGCCACGCCGTGCTCCCGTACGCGCAGTTCCTGCACCGCTTCGCCGCCTACCTCCAGCAGCTGACCATGGAGTCGAACGGCAAGGGCGTGCGCTGGGACGGCTCGCCGGTGACCACCGCGACCGGCGAGGTCTTCTGGGGCGAGCCGGGCACCAACGGGCAGCACGCCTTCTACCAGCTGATCCACCAGGGGACCCAGACTGATCCCGGCGGACTTCATCGCCGTGGCGAACCCGGCTCACCCGCTAGTCGACAGCGACGCCGACGTGCACGAGCTGTTCCTGGCCAACTTCTTCGCCCAGACCGCGGCGCTGGCGCTTCGGGAAGACGGCGGACGAGGTCCGGGCCGAGGGACCCCGAGGCGATCGTGCCGGCGCGGGTCTCCACCGGCAACCGGCCGACGACGTCGATCATGGCCCCAGCGCTGACGCCGTCGGTCGTGGGCCAGCTGATCGCGCTGTACGAGCACATCACGTTCGTCCAGGGCGTGTGTGTGGGGCATCGACAGCTTCGACCAGTGGGGTGTCGAGCTGGGCAAGCAGCTGGCCCTGCAGGTGACGCCTGCCGGTCGGCGGGGACGAGGAAGCCCTGGCCAAGCAGGACTCTCCTCGGCCCAGGCCTTGATCGCCCGATCCACGCACCGGACGAGCCGGACGCTGCGGTAGGTAGCGCCAGCCAGGGCTCGAAGCGTCGGTAGATCCTGCGCGGCCCGGTCAGGGCCTAAAGCGCGATCGCGCGAGGCGCCCGAAATGGCGAGCGGTGTGTCCCAGGCAGCAGAGTGCGGGGACACCGCTCCCGTGCCGGATGGGACAGCTCCTTGTCCAGGTGTTCTCACAGCCCAACCAGGAGGAGCCGACATGACCACGACAACCAGATCGATCCAGACCAAGACCGCACGCCGCGCCAGACATCCCGCCGTCGGCTGGTCAGCCGCTGGGTCGCGGCAGCCGTGCTGGCTGGCGGCGCGACGCCACAGCTCGTCGAGGAGATGATCGAGCCGCCGTTCGCCGATGACGTGCGCAGCGGTTCGCCTGGCTCGCCACCCACACCACCTGCGCACTGGTCGACGTCGCCATCGGCCTGGCGGCGATCCCGCTGCTGATCGCAGCAGTGCTGCTGCTCGGTCGGCTGGCCTGAAGATGCCGCGGCTGGCTCGCGATCGGCGTGGCCTGCAGCGTGGTCGGATTCTGCGGTCTCGCTGCCGTGCATCGGGCTTCGAGGCGGCCACGGTCGCGGTCCTGATCGTGCGCACGGCTCCTGGGCGGCGATCAGCTGCCGCTGCGGCCGCGCACGTGCAGCGCCGGCGCTGGCCATCCCGCTGGGCATCACGCGCCTCGGCGTGCTGACGGTCGGCGTGCCGATGCCGCTGATCGCGCTATGGCGCTCGCGTACGGTGCCGCCCCCGCGGCGCGATCGTCGTGGCCTTGCGGGTTCATGGCCCTCGACTTCTGCCGGTCCGGAGATGCCGTTTCCCGCGCATCGGCCTGCTGTTCATCTCGCTACGTCTGGATGGTCGCGTCGCTCGCGCTCTCGGTCGGGAAGCCGCTCGGTCTGGAGCTCCTGCGCCGGAGCCGAGCCGAGGATACTGGAGGGGCGTGGTGAGCTCCACGGAATCCCGTGGCCGCCTCGACCGGCTTGCTGACCGCTGCCGCCGCTCCCGTGGCCGCGGCAGCGGTCGTGGCTGTGCGTGACCGCCGGCCGGTCGGCGCTGGTCGTCGGCGCGTCCGTGGCACGAGCCGGCGAGCGAGAACGAGTGCGCGACGAACGCGGTGCTGGGGCTGGCTTTCGCCTTGCTGGGCGCGCTGAGCGCTCTGCCGACCGGCCGCGGAACTGCGTTGTCGTGGCTGTTCGTTCGTCGCCGAGGGCAGCACCAATGCTCGTACCGTCCCCTCGCGCCCGCTGGGTCGCGTACGCCGAACAGGGCGGGCCAGGCACCCCGCCGGTGGGGCTGGCCGCCTGGGTGGGCGCATACATCTGGATGCCGTGGGGTTCGCGGCTGGCCACCGGTGGTGCTGCCGCTGATCTATCCGACCGGCAGCTGGCCGTCGCGGCGGTGGCGGTTCGTCGTGGCCGGGCCGCCCTGATCTTCACCGGGGTCGCCCTGCTGCTGGCATTCACGACTAATGAACCGATCGAGAGTTCCTATCCGGGTTTCACGAACCCGCTGGGCGTCTTCCCGTGGATGATGCGGCAACGCCGCTCAGAGTGGTCGTTGCGCTGGCTGTCGGCTTCGCGGTGATCGGGCTGGTCGCGCTCGCGCAGCGGTTCCGGCATGGCGATGCGGTCTTGCGGGCTCAGGTCGGCTGGCTGTTCCTGGCGCTCGCGCGGTCAATCTGGCGGTGAACTTCCTGGCGAGCGAGCTGCCGGGGCTCGTGGCCGCGGCTCCGCTGGTGCTGGCGCTGGCTTGGCGGTCGTCCGCTATCGCCACGGACGTCGAGCGGCTGTTCAATCGGGCAGTCGTTTACGGCGCGCTGACGGCCGGTGTCGTCGGCATCTTCGCGATCTTCGCCTGGCTTGTCGGTCGACGGCTCAACGACAGCGCGTTCGGCATCGTGCTGGCGGCGGTGGTGGTGGCGCTCTCGGGCCGGGCCGGCGCGCGAATGGCTGCAACGGCTGGTCGACCGGCTGATGTACGGCCGCCGCGTCCGACCCGTACGGAGCCCTGGCTGGCCTCGGGCGACAGCTCGAACAGGCGCCTGCCGAGACGCGGCCTGCTGTCCTCGATTGCGGCCGGCGGGCAGACGCGCTGCGGCTTCCGTACGTGGCGGATCAGCTCTGGCCGATGAGCAGGCTCCGGCCGGGGTATCCGGGACCTTGCGCGGGCGGAGCGTCGACCTGCCGCTGGTGCACGCTGGCCAACAGATCGGGCAACTGACGGTCGGGTTGCGGCGTGGCGAACGGCGGTTGACGCGAGCGTGACACGGCCCTGCTGGCGGACTTAGCAATACGTAACTGAACGAAGCACAA
>ERZ1370068.9134-contig-7934_pt1 | contig 31516 bp, 41 predicted proteins | sample MGYA00561227_ERZ1370068 | MGnify/ENA primary metagenome ERZ1370068 (study PRJEB38410, sample SAMEA6850437) | metagenome | study: Metagenomic assessment of the ecological functions of the soil: analysis of the soil microbiota associated with the...
TAGTTACGTATTGCTGAACGACGCGAGCAGATCCACCCCGGACTGGTCCCTTTGTCCCCTTGGTCCGCCATGTCGTCGAGCAGCCCCGCGGTGATCGCGGTGATCTCGCGGCCTGAGCCGCCCGACCTGACGCACGGTGAAGGCCTGTTCACCAGCCTGCGGATGGCCGTGGTCCGGCGGGTCGCTGTTGAGCATGTGCAGGTCCATCGTGGCGAGGATGGAGCCGGGCCCGGGTGCCAGCCGGGCATGCGCTTGCCCAGCCGCGGGTCGGCAGCGCGGCCCGCGCCTCCGGCGTACCCGGTTACCAGCCACACGGTCGCCGCCCGGCGCGCGATCACCGGCGTGACCGGGCGCTGGGCCTCGCAGCCAGCGTGCGCGGAGTACGGGTCCTGGAAGTAGTCGGCGCCCAGGCGTTCCGCGGCGATGTCCCGCGCGCTCATGGTGTCCCCTCGTCGGCTCGGCGAGGCCCCCCGGCCCCGTGCGCCTCGCGCCCTCAGTCGGCAGCTTAAGTAATAACTCGACTGTTGCAAAGACGGCGCCGGGGCCGTGAGTCCGGCGGGTGGGTTAACGGCGTGACGGCGGGCCGCGCCCGGCCCAGCGCGGACGGCCACCAGTTCCACCGTCCGATCAGGCACCACCGCCGACGGCACCAGCAACGTTCTGACCAGGAACGTGTCCATCAGCACGCCGAGCGCGAGGCCCACGCCGACGTTCACGATCGTCCGGACGTTCTGCGCCCCGGCGCTGCCGGACCCCCACGATCGCCAGCACCCCGAACGTGCCGGCCAGCACCAGCCCGGCCGAGGTCACCGTGGTCCCGGTGACGCTCAGCGCCCGGCCGACCGCCTCGCGCAGCGGCAGCTGCTGGGCCTCCTCCCTGATCCGCGTCATGACCAGGATGTTGTAGTCCTCGCCCAGCGCCAGCAGGAACACGAACAGCAGGAACGGCAGGATGAACGTCAGCCCCGGCTGGCCCGCGACGTCTGACGAACAACAGCACGGTCAGCCCGAGGGCGGCGAAGTAGGAGAGCACCACCGAGGCGATCAGGTACAGCGGCGCGATCAGCGAGCGCATCACCAGCGCGAGCAGCACCGCGATGACCGCGACGGCGATCGGGATGACCGTCCCCAGGTCGCCGTTGGACAGCTGCGCGACGTCGTAGGTGAACGCCGCCTGCCCGGTCACCCCGGCGTGCCGCAGCGTCAGTACTGCCCGCGCCGCGCAGGCGGTCGCGCGGCCCGGACGGCAGGCACCGCCTGCTGCCGGCCGCGGTGCTGGTTGCGTTTCCCGCCGCGAGCGAGGTGGCGAACGAGATCGTGCGGCCGTCCGCGCTGACGTAGGAGCCGCTGGCCCGGTGGGACTCGTACCGGCCACGCCGGCCCGGCTTACGGGACCTGGCGCCGCGGCTGAGGCCCTGGGTGTCCCGCGCGGCGGCCCGTAAGCGGCGTACAGCGCGGTGTACTTGGGCCGCGGTCGGCGCCGTCCTGTTGGCGTTCAGCGGCCCGGACACCGAGGTGAACACGGCGATCGGCTGCCAGCTGCCGCTCCGCGGCGGCCACCGCCCCGGCGGCGGCCCAGGCGGGCTGGCGCAGGCGCAGCACGATGACGGTCGGGTTGGCCGCCGTCTGCGGGAAGTGCCTGCTGAGCAGGCTGTTAGCCGGCGGCGGAATCGCTGCCCGCCGGACCGGTTGCCGCGCCGCCGAACCCCGCGGCCAGGTAGCCCGCCGAGGCCACCGCGAGCGCGCCGAACACGACCAGGCCGATGACCAGCGTGAGCACCGGCCGCCGCACGATCCGCGAGCAGGTCGGCCCCCACCACTGGGCCGTCCGGCACCCGGCCGGGACCAGAGGATGGCCAGAACGCCACCGGGCCGCAGATGACGCGAGCAGGGCGGGCAGCGAGGGTGAGCCCGGCCACGAGCATCAGCCCGATCGCGCGATGGCCAGCGGCACCATGCCCGGAGTAGAGGCTGAAGGTGGCGGTGGCCAGCGACAGCAGCGCGGCGATGAGGACACATGCGGAGAACGTGATCGTCTCGCCGACCCGCGCCACCGACAGCACGATCGCCTCGTGGCAGCCAAATCCGGCCCGCATCTCCTCCCGCACCCGGAACATCAGGAACAAGCGCGTAGTCCGTGCCGCGCGCCGAGCACCCAGCACGATCAGCAGCAGCGAGGCGATCTGGGACACGCCCAGGCCGTGCACCGCGGCCTCGGCGGTGAGCCGCTCGGCCGCCAGCACCACCACCACCGCGGGCAGCACCGCGATCAGCGGCGCCAGCGCGGACCTGAACACCGGCCACGAGCAGCGCGATCACGAAGGCGATGGAGAACCACTGGACCCGGCCGCCGGTCTTGCCCGAGGTGGCGTTGGTGTCCGCCCGGGGTGGCTACCGTGCCCGCGCGTGTGCACCGAGAACCCGGACGGGGGCGCGGCCGGCGCGGATCGCGTCGCGCACCCGTCCGACCAGGGTGGCCCGCTGGGAGCGTGGCGAGTCCGCCCGACTGGGCCAGCGCGGCCAGCACCGTGATCTGCTCGGCCTGCCTGTCGGCGCCGACTGCCCGGCGTCCCGCACCGAGACGACGCGGGAGATCCGGGCCAGCGATTCGCAGAGCCGAGTCCACAGGAAGCCTCGTCCGGCGCCGGTCAGCGTCCCGCCGGACCGGGCGGCGACCACCGTGACCGCGGTCAGCGCGGCCCCCTGCAGCGGCGAGGCCAGCTCGGCCGCCTGCTCGCTGGGCGCGCTGGGCTTAGCAGGAACGAGGTGTTGTCGCTCTGCGTCACGCTGGACAGCGACGGCAGCAGCGCATCGGCCGCGGCCGCGCCCGCGGCACAGGCCAGCACGATGGCCCAGCGGAAGCGGACGGCCAGCCGTCCGGCCGCGGCGAAGAAGGTACCCACGAAGGCCATCGTGGTCTACCGCGGTGCGGCTCCGTTGAGACCCGCGGAGCGTAAAGTTGGCTTCGTGGCAGATCGGTACGGACCCGCAGCCTCCGGCCTAGCGCCGGGCGATTCCCGAATCCCCAGGGGTTTACACGGTTCCGCGACCAGCGCGGCCGGGTCATCCCCTACGTCGGCAAGGCGAAGAACCTGCGGCCAGCGGCTCAACTCCTACTTCGCCGACTTCGCCAGCCTGCACCCGCGCACCCAGACGATGCTCACGACCGCGGCCGGCGTCGAGTGGACCGTGGTCGGCACCGAGGTCGAGGCGCTGCAGCTGGAGTACTCCTGGATCAAGGAGTTCGACCCGCGGTTCAACGTCACGCTACCGGGACGACAAGAGCTACCCGTACCTCGCGGTCACCATGGACGAGGAGTACCCGCGGGTGCATGGTGATGCGCGGCGCCAAGCGGCAGGGCATCCGCTACTTCGGCCCGTACTCGCACGCCTGGGCCATCCGGGACACGGTCGACACGCTGCTGCGGGTGTTCCCGGTGCGCACCTGCTCGGCCGGGGTGTTCAAGCGGGCCGGCCAGATCGGCCGGCCCTGCCTGCTCGGCTACATCGGCAAGTGCTCCGCGCCCTGCGTCGGCCGGGTCAGCGCCGGCGAGCACCGCCGACTCGCCGAGGACTTCTGCGACTTCATGGCCGGCCAGACCGGCCGGTTCACCAGCCGGCTCGAGGCGCGAGATGACGGCAGGCCGCGGCGCGAGCTGGAGTTCGAGCGCGCCGCCCGGCTGCGCGACGACATCGCGGGCGCTGCAGCGCGCGCTGGAGAAGCAGGCGGTGGTGCTCGCGCGACGGCACCGACTGCCGACGTCATCGCGCTGGCCGAGGACCAGCTCGAGGCGGCCGTCCAGGTCTTCTACGTGCGCGGCGGCCGGGTCCGCGGCCAGCGCGGCTGGGTGGTGGACAAGGTCGAGGACGTCGACGCACGGCGACCTGGTCGAGCAGTTCCTCAGCCAGGTCTACGCGGACGAGCCCGGCGCGCGGACCGAGGCGATCGACGCCGGCCATCCCGCGCGAGGTCCTGGTGCCCGGAGCTGCCGCCGGACGCCGGACGCGGTCGAGCAGCGGCTGCCGAGCGCCGCGGCGAGCCCGGGTCAGCCTGCGGGTGCCGCAGCGCGGCGACAAGAAGGCGCTGCTCGAGACCGTAGCCCGGAACGCGCAGCCGAGTCGCTGGCGCTGCACAAGACCCGCCGGGCCAGCGACCTGACCACCCGCAGCCAGGCGCTGCAGCGAGATCCAGGACGCGCTCGGCCTGGACGAGCGCGCCGCTGCGGATCGAGTGCTACGACGTGTCGCAACCTGCAGGGCACCGCACGTGGTCGCGTCGATGGTCGTGTTCGAGGACGGCCTGGCCCGCAAGAGCGAGTACCGCCGGTTCGCGATCAAGGGCACCGACGGCACCGACGACGTCGCCTCGATCCACGAGGTCGATCACCCGGCGGTTCCGCCGCTACCTGGCCGAGCGCGAGAAGACGGGCGAGCTGGACGCGCTCGGCGACCCGAGGCTGACCAGGACTCCGCAGGCGCCGAGGCCGGCGACGGCGACGGCCAGCGCAAGTTCGCCTACCCGCCCAACCTGGTCGTCGTCGACGGCGGCCCGGCTGCAGGTCGCGGCGGCCGCGCGCGCGCTGGCCGAGCTCGGGCATCGACGACGTCGCCGTCTGCGGCCTGGCCAAGCGGCTGGAGGAGGTCTGGCTGCCCGGCGAGGACGACCCGGTCATCCTGCCCCGCAGCAGCGAGGGGCTGTACCTGCTGCAGCGGGTGCGGGACGAGGCGCACCGGTTCGCGATCACCTACCACCGGGCAGCAAGCGGTCCAAGGCGCTGACCACCAGCGCGCTGGACGACGTGCCCGGGCTCGGCCCGGCCCGCGCAGGCAGGCGCTGCTCGAGCAGTTCGGCTCGGTGCGCAAGCTCGCGGCGCGGCCGAGCATCGAGGAGATCGCGAGCGTGCCGGGCATCGGCCGCGGCTGGCCGCAGCGGTGCCGACGCGCTGCAGCGCTGGGCGCCTGCAACCACGGGAGCAGGGGAACAGCGATGAGCACGGCTGACGACGCCGGCGGACATCGTCATCATCACCGGCATGTCCGGGGCGGGCCGGAGCACCGCGGCCAAGTCGCTGGAGGACCTCGACTGGTTCGTCGTCGACAACCTGCCGCCCGGCCTGCTGCCCACGATGGTCGACCTGGCGGCCAGGTCGAAGGGCGCGGTCAGCCGGATCGCCGGCGGTGGTCGACGTGCGCAGCCGCGCGTTCTCCACGCGACCTGAAGTCGGCCATCAGCGAGCTCGACGCGCGCGGCGTCCGACCGCGCGCGTGGTCTTCCTCGAGGCCAGCGGACGACACGCTGGTCCGCCGGTTCGACAGCGAGCGCCGGCCGCACCCGCTGCAGGAGGACGGCCGGGTCGTCGGACGGCATCGCGGCCGAGCGCGAGCTGCTGCGCGAGCGTCCGCGGCGAGGCGGACCTGGTGCTCGACACGTCCGCGCTCAACGTGCACGAGCTGCGGGCCAGGCTGCGCGGACTTCTTCGGCGGCGGCGCCGGCGGCCGGGCCGAGGCTGTCCGTCGTCTCGTTCGGCTACAAGTACGGCCTGCCGGTGGACGCCGACCTGGTGGCCGACTGCCGGTTCCTGCCCAACCCGCACTGGATTCCCGAGCTCGCCCCGCTGACGGGCCAGGACGCGCGCGGTACGGGAGTACGTGCTGCGCCAGCCCGGCGCCACGCAGTTCCTCGACGCTTACGCTCGAGCTGCTGCGGGTGATCGCTGGCCGGGCTACGAGCGCGAGGGCAAGCGGTTCGTCGACCCTCGCGGTGGGCTGCACCGGCGGCAAGCACCGCAGCGTGGCGATGGCCGAGGAACTCGCCGCCCGGCTCGCGGCCGCTGGCCTCGGACGGTCGCAGGTGCGTGCACCGGGATCTGGGTCGGGAGTGAGCAGTTGCGGCGACTGGCGCCGCAGGGCGGTAGCGCTCGGCGGCGGGCACGGCCTGGCCGCGTCGCTGTCGGCCCTGCGCCGGGTGACCGGCGATCTCACCGCGATCGTGACGGTCGCCGACGACGGCGGGTCCAGCGGCGTGCTGCGCCGCGACTTCGGCGTGCTGCCCCCGGCGACCTGCGGATGGCGCTGGCCGCGCTGTGCGGCGACGACGCCTGGGGCACCACCTGGAGCCGGGTGGTGCAGCACCGGTTCGCCGGCGACCGCGAGCTGGGCGGGCACGCGGTCGGCAACCGTGCTGATCGTGGCGCTGTGGGAGCTGCTCGGCGACACCGTCGCAGGGCCTGGACTGGGTCGGGCAGGCTGCTCGGCGCCGCACGGCCGGGTGCTGCCCATGGCCGTCGGTGCCGCTGGACATTGGCCGCCGAGGTGGAGGGCGCCGACCCGGCGCGCCCGGGCGAGATCAGCACGGTCCGCGGCCAGGCGGCGATGCGCCACGCACCGCCGGGTCAGGTCCGTCTCGATCCACGCTGCTGCCGCCCGACCCGCCCGCCGTGCCCGAGGCGGTGCGCCGCGGTCGCTCGACGCGGACTGGGTGGTGCTCGGCCCGGGCTCGTGGTTCACCAGCGTGCTGCCCGCATCTGCTGGTGCCCGAGCTGGCCGACGCGCTGATCACCACACCGCGGCCCGCCGGCTGGTCGGCGCTGAACCTGGTGCCGCAGCCGGGCGAGACCGAGGGATTCTCACCGCACGCCCACCTGGAAGTGCTCGCCGACCACGCGCCTGAGCTGACCGTGGACGTAGTGCTCGCCGACCGAAGGCCGCGGCGCGAGGCCGGCCGCACGACTGGAGAAGGCGGCCGACCTGCTCGGCGCGCAGGCTGGTGCTGGCGGACCTGGCCGATGCGGGACGGCTCGCCGCGCCACGATCCGCGGCTGCTGGCGGGGCGTTCGCGCAGATCTTCGAGGGGAGTGACGCCGCATGGCCATGACCGGCCTGGTGAAGGACGAGCTCAGCCGGGTTCAGCGTGATCTGAAGCCAGTGCTGCCGCAAGGCGGAGGTCTCCACGCTGCTGCAGGTTCGCCGGCGGGCCTGCACCTCGTCCGAGCGGCCGGATCGTGGCATCGAGGCCGAGCTTGACACCGGCGCGGCGGCCCGGCAGGCTGCGCGAGAGCATCGCCGAGGTGTTCGGCCATCCCGCCGAGCTGATCGTGCTGGCGCCGGGCGGGCTGCGCAAGGGCAACCGCTACGTGGTCCGGGTGCGCAAGGACGGTGAGAGCCTGGCCCGGCAGACCGGGCTGGTGGACAGCCACGGCCGGCCCGGTCCGCGGCCTGCCCCGGCAGGTGGTCGCCGGGCACCACCTGCGACTGCGAGGCCGCCTGGCGCGGTGCGTTCCTGGCCCACGGCTCGCTGACCGAGCCGGGCCGGTCGATGGCGCTGGAGATCACCTGCCCCGGCCCGGAGGCGGCGCTCGCCCTGGTCGGCGCGGCCCGCCGGCTGAAGATCCACGCCAAGGCCCGCGACGTGCGCGGCGTCGACCGGGTGGTGGTCAGGGACGGCGACGCGATCAGCGCGCCATGCTGACCCGGCTCGGCGCGCACGACAGCGTGCTGGCCTGGGAGGAGCGCCGGATGCGCCGCGAGGTCCGGGCCACCGCGAACCGGCTGGCCAACTTCGACGACGCCAACCTGCGCCGCAGCGCCCGGGCCGCGGTCGCCGCGGGCGCGCGGGTGGAGCGCGCGCTGGAGATCCTCGGCGCGACGCGCCGCAGCACCTGACCGTGGCGGGCCAGCTGCGGATCGAGCACCGGCAGGCCAGCCTGGAGGAACTCGGCCAGCTCGCCGACCCGCCGCTGACCAAGGACGCGATCGCGGGCCGGATCCGCCGCCTGCTGGCCATGGCCGACCGGCGGGCCATGGAACAGGGCATCCCCAACACCGAGGCCAGCCTCACCGTCGACATGCTCCCCTGACCTCCGGCCAAAGCGCCAGCTGCCGGAGGTGCGGTGACGCGGAACCGCTGACGTTCGGGCTGGGTCCCGGGACAACCCAGGCGATCAGCGCGGCAGCCAGGCCGAGGAAGGACAGCGTGGTCAGGCCGGTCCGCAGGCCCAGCCTGGCTGGCCAGGAAGCCGATCGCGGGCGGCCCGAGCAGGAAGCCGCTGTAGCCGAGCAGCGAGGTCAGCGCCACGCCGGTGGACCCGGCCAGTACGGCTAAGCCCGGGCGATGGCCGCCGGGAACAGGTTGGCCAGACCGGAGGCCGGTCGCGGCGAACCCCGAGCCAGCGCCAGCCAGACGTCAGGGGCGAGGCTGGCCAGGAGCATGCCCGCGCACGCGGTCAGGCCGCCCAGGATCAGCACCCGGGTGCGGCCGAGCCGCTCGAGCAGCGCCGTACCCGACAGCCGCCCGCTCGCCTCGGCCAGCGCGAAGGCGGCGTAGCCCGCGGCGGCCAGGCCCGCGCCCGCGCCGAGGTCCTGCCGCAGGTGCAGCGCGCCCCAGTCGCCAGATCGCGCCCTCGTCGTAGGCGGCGCACAACGCGATCAGGCCGAACAGCCCGACGCATGCGCCCGCGTCCGCAGCGCCCCGCGCCAGGTGGCCGGATCGCGCCGGGACGCGGGGGCCGCGCTCCGTGCGGCAGTTCGGCTCGGGCGTCGGGTTCGACGTCGTGCAGGACGCCGTGACCGGGTCAGCAGCACCCGCCCGGCCAGCGCGCTGACAGCAGCCCGAGCCAGCGCGACCAGCAGGAGGTGCCGCAGCGGGGACAGATGCGGCGCGAGCAGGCCGCCGGTAAGCCCCGGCCAAGCCGCCGAAACTCCACGCGGCGTGGAAGCCCGGCATCACCGGCCGCCGCAGCGCGGTCACGATGTCGACCGCGACGCTGTTCATGGCCACGTTGAGGCAGCCGTAGGCGGCGCCGAAGGCGGCCAGCAGCAGCCCGAGCGCGAGCGCGGACCGGGCCAGCGCGGGAAGCGGCAGGGTCAGCGAGCAGCACCGCGCAGGACAGCACGGTCACCCGCGGGCTGCCGAACCGGCGGCACAGCGCCCCGGCCAGCAGCATGGTGGGCCACGGCGCTGAGCCGAAAGGCCGAGCAGCGCCAGCCCGAGGGCCGCGGATGACGCCGCGGTCTGCTCCTTGACCGCAGGGACGCGGACCGCCCAGCTCGCGAACATGAACCCGTGCGCCGCGAACACCGCGCACAGCGCGGCGCGAGGCTCGACCGAGATCGCCCCTGGCCGGTCGCAGGCCGCGTCGGCGCGATACCCGCACGTGCTGGATTTTGTTTACCAGGCGACACAAAAATCAGGCTATGCACCCGGCCTACGCTGTCGCTGGGACAGGTGCTGCTTCGCCAGCGCCAGGTGGGCGCGCTCGGCCGCGTTGCCGGTCCGCGCGATCGCGGTGCCGTACGGCGGCGTCCGCCTCGGCCCGGCGGCCCAGCGCGCCGCAGCAGGTCGGCGCGGATCGCGTGGAACAGGTAGTAGCCGGTCCAGGTCCAGCTCGTCCACGAGGGCCAGCGCGGCGGCCGGGCCGTCGAGCTCGGCCACCGCGACCGCCCGGTTGAGCGCCACCACCGGGCTCGGCGCGACGACCAGCAGCTGGTCGTAGAGGCGCAGGATCTGGCGCCCAGTCGGTCGCGGCCGCGATGGGCGCGTCGCTGTGCACGGCGCTGATCGCGGCCTGGATCTGGTACGGCCCGGCTGGCCGCGGCGCAGGCACTGCCGGACCAGGGCCTGGCCCTCGGCGATCAGCGCGCGATCCCAGCGCGACGCGGTCCTGGTCGGCGAGCAGCACCAGCGCGCCGTCCGCGGCGTGCGGGCCGCCCGGCGCGACTCGGTCAGCAGCATCAGCGCGAGCAGCCCGGCACCTCGGGCTCGTCCGGCATGAGCCTGGCCAGCAGCCGGCCCGAGCCGGATCGCCTCGGCGCACAGGTCGGCGCGGGCCAGCGCGCTCGCCCGAGCTCGCCGTGTAGCCCTCGTTGAAGATGAGGTAGACGACCGCGAGCACCGCCGGCAGCCGGGCGGGCAGGTCGGCCTCGGCCGGGATGCGGTACGGGATCCCGGCGTCGCTGATCTTGGCCTTGGCCCGGACCAGGCGCTGGGCCATGGTCGGCTCGGGCACCAGGAAGGCGCGCGCGATCTCGGCCGTGGTCAGCCCGCCGAGCAGCCGGAGCGTGAGCGCGACCCGGGCGGCCGTGCGCCAGCGCCGGGTGGCAGCAGGTGAAGATGAGCCGCAGCCGGTCGTCGCGCACGGGGCCCTCCTCGGCTGGTTCGCTCGTGCGGCGTGCAGCAGCGCGGCCTGGGCGCTGCTTGGTCGTCGCGCGGCCGCCTCGCGGCGCAGCCGGTCGATGGCCCGGTTGCGCGCGGTGGTGATGATCCACCCGGCCGGGCTCGGCGGCAGTCCCGCGGCTGGCCACCGCCTGGACCGCCTCGGCGAACGCGTCCTGGACCGCCTCCTCGGCGATGTCGATGTCGCCGAAGACGCGGGTCAGGACGGCCACCGCGCGGCCGTACTCCTCGCGGAAGACGCGCTCGATCGTCGGCGGGCGCGGCCCGGCACGCCGGCATCGTCAGCCCTCGGCCATGTCGACCATCGGCCGGACCTCGATCGGCAGCTTGCACGCGGCCGTGGCCTTGCGCGCCCCAGTCGAGCGCGGCGTCGAGGTCCGGCGCCCTGATGATCCATGAACCCGCCGAGGTGCTCCTTGCCCTCGGCGAACGGCCCGTCGGTGATGAGCACGTCGCCGCCGTCGGCCCGCAGCACGGTGGCCGTGTCCGGCGGGTGCAGGCCGCCGGTGAAGACCCAGGCCCCGGCGGCCCTCATCTCGGCGTCCACCGCCTCGATGTCGCTTCATGATCGGCTCGAGGACCTCCGGCGGGGGCGGATCCCCGTCCGGCTGGTAGATGCTGAGCAGGTACTGCTTCATCCCGGTCATCCTCCCGACGCTACGTTCCAGGGCCCTTACGACCGGCCTCAGTCTCCTACACGAATCCGCCCGGCGCGGATCGACACGTTCGGCCAGGAAATCCGCGCTCCGCGGCCGGATGCCAGTCGAGGCACGCGCCCGGCCTGCGTTCGGGTTCGCATGACTGTGGCTTTTGGTATGGTCTAGACCTGTAGGAGTCTGCACCGCCTGCCTGGCCCAGAGCCCCGACGGCTCGACGCGCGTGAAGGGGTGGGGAGGCGGTGCCGCCCGGTCATCCCCGGGGGCGGCGTCCGATAGTCTCGGAGCCGCTGGCGATCACGGGGATCGACGAGGAGATTTAGTACTGTGACAATTCGCGTGGGAATCAATGGTTTCGGCGCGTATCGGCCGCAACTTCTGGCGGGCCGCCACACGCCGCGCGACGGCGACCGCGGCATCGAGATCGTGGCCGCCAACGACCTCGGTGACATGGCCACCTTCGCGCACCTGCTCAAGTACGACACCGTGCTCGGCACCCTGGACGGCCGACGTGTCACGCCGCCGACGGCGCCATCCGTGGTCGGCGACAAGTCGATCACGCTGGCTGGCCGAGCGCGACCCGGCCGCGCTGCCCTGGCGCGACCTCGGGGTGGACGTCGTGATCGAGTCGACCGGCCAGCTTCACCAAGGCCGAGGACGCCGCGCAAGCACCTCGACGGCGGGCGCGAAGAAGGTCATCATCTCCGCCCCGGCCAAGGACGAGGACATCACCATCGTGATGGGGGTCAACGACGACGCGCTACGACCCCGGCGCAGCACGACATCATCTCCAACGCCTCCTGCACCACCAACTGCGTGGCGCCGCTGGCCAAGGTGCTGCTCGACAGCTTCGGCATCGTCAAGGGCCTGATGACCACCATCCACGCCTACACCAACGACCAGGTGCATCCTGGACTTCCCGCACAAGGACCTGCGCCGGGCCCGCGCCGCCGCGCAGAACATCATCCCGACCACCACCGGGGCGGCCAAGGCGACCGCGCTGGTGCTGCCCGAGCTCAAGGGCAAGCTGGACGGGATGGCGATGCGGGTGCCGGTGCATGGACGGCTCGGTCACCGACCTGGTGGTCGCAGCTGGGCCGCGAGGTCACCGTGGACGAGGTGAACGCGGCGTACCGGGCGGCCGCCGAGGGCCCGCTCAAGGGCTACCTGCACTACACCGAGCGACCCGATCGTGTCCTCCGACATCGTCGGCACGCCCTGCGTCCTGCATCGTTCGACTCCGCGCTCACCATGGCCATCGGCGACCAGGTCAAGGTCATCGGCTGGTACGACAACGAGTGGGGCTACTCCAGCCGCGCTGGTCGACCTGACCGCGCTCGTCGCCAGCCGCGGCTGCGGTAATGCGGTCCATCGACGACCTCGAGGTCGACGGGCTGGGCGCGTCCTGCTGCGCGGCCGGACCTGAACGTGCCGCTCGACGTGACCGGCACGGGACGATCACCGACGACCGCCGGATCCGGGCCAGCCTGCCGGCCTGATCAGCAGCTGACCGACCGGGGCGCGCGGGTCGATCGTCTGCGCGCACCTCGGCAGGCCTCAGGGCGCCGCGATTACGCGGACCGGGCGGCCGGCGGCCCGTCGCTGCGGCCGGTGGCGGCGCGGCTGGCGGAGCTGCTCGGCGCGGCCGGTCGCGTTCGCCGACGACGTGGCCGGGCCGTCGGCCGACCACCGCCGTCAGCGGCTGGGCGACGGCGATGTCGCGCTGCTCGAGAACGTGCGGTTCGAGCTCGCCGAGACCAGCAAGGACGACGCCGAGCGGGCGGTGCTGGCGGGCAGGCTGGCCGAGCTCGGCCGACGCCTACGTCGGCGACGGGTTCGGCGCCGTGCACCGCAAGCACGCCAGCGTCTACGACCTGCCGCGGCTGCTCCCGCACGCGGCCGGGCGACCTGGTGCTGGCCGAGGTCGTCCGTGCTGCGCCAGCTCACCACCGACCCGGCCGCGGCCCTACGTGGTGGTGCTCGGCGGCGCGCAAGCCGTCGGACAAGCTGGCCGTGATCGGCAGCCTGCCTGGACCGGCCGACCGGCTGCTGATCGGCGGCGGCATGGCTTACACGTTCCTGGCGGCCCAGGGCCACCAGGTGGGGAACTCGGCTGCTGGAGGCCGACCAGATTCCCGCAGGTGACGGCGGTGCATGGCGGAGGCCGGACCGGCGCCGGGGTGGAACTCGTGCTGCCCGGTGGACCACGTGGTGGCCGACTCATTTCGCGCCTGACGCCGAGCACGCCGTCGTGCCTGGCCACCGAGATGCCTAGCCGACCGGAAGGCGTCGGACATCGGGCCCGGCGCACCCGCGAGCCTGTTCGCGCGACAAGCTGGCCGACGCCAAGACCGTGTTCTGGAACGGCCCGCTCGGGGTGTTCCGAGTTCCCGGCGTTCGCGGACGGCACCCGGGCGGTGGCCGAGGCGATCAGCGCGCGGTGACCGGCCTGACCGTGGTGGGCGGCGGCGACTCCGGCCGCGGCCGTCCGGCGCGCTGGGCTTTCCCGACGATGCGTTCACGCCACATCTCCACCGGGCGGCGGCGCGAGCCTGGAGTACCTGAGGGCGCGACGCTGCCCGGGCTGACCGCGCTGGAGGCGCTCGTGAGCCGCGCCGGCGGTCCGGACGGCATGCCGCTGATGGCGGGCAACTGGAAGATGAACCTCAACCACCTCGAGGCGATCGCGCTGGTCCAGAAGCTGGCCTTCACCCTGACCGGCAAGGACTTCGAGCGCCGTCGAGGTGGCGGTGCTGCCGCCGTTCACCGCGCTGCGCAGCGTGCAGACCCTGGTCGACGGGGACAAGCTGCGGATCCGCTACGGGGCGCAGGACCTCTCCCCAGCACGACGACGGCGCCTACACCGGCGACGTGTCCGGGCCGATGCTGGCCAAGCTCGGCTGCGCACTACGTGCTGGTCGGGCACTCTGAGCGGCGCCAGTACCACGGCGAGGACGACGCCGTCGGTGAACGCCAAGGCCATGGCCGCGCTCCGGTCGGGGATCACCCCGATCGTGTGCGTGGGCGAGGATCTGGCCGTCCGGCAGGCCGGGGACCAGCGTCGCCCACATGCTGGCCCAGCTCGACGGCGGCGCTCGAGCGGCATCGAGCGCGCAGCAGGTCGCCGGCGCTGGTCGTCGCCTACGAGCCGGTATGGGCGATCGGCACCGGCGAGGTGGCCAGGCCGGAGGACGCGCAGGAGGCGTGCCAGGCGATCCGGGAGCGGGTTTCCGCGGTTCACGGCGCACGATGTGGCCCTCGATATGCGTATCCTGTATGGCGGGTCGGTTAAGCCCGACAACATCGCTGCCGATCATGGCGCAGCCAGCCATCGACGGCGCTCTGGTCGGCGGGGCCAGCCTCGATGCCGGTGAGTTCGTCCGGATCTGCCGGTACCGGGAACTGGCCGTGCGTAGGCCTACAGCAGCGCGTCAGCGTCAGCAGGACCCTAGCACCGGAAGGACGATGGATTACAGCGAGTGGTCATCGGAATTTCTGTCGTCCTCGATCATCACCAGCCTCGCTGATGGTCCTGCTCGTGCTGCTGCACAAGGGTAAGGGCGGTGGGTTGTCGGACCTGTTCGGCGGCGGCGTGAGCTCCTCGCTCGGCTCGTCGTCCGTCGTCGGAGCGGAACCTGGACCGCATCACGATTTTCTTCGGGGTCCTGTGGTTCGTGGTGCATTATCGCCCTCAACTTCCTGAGTTAATCACTAGCCTGTAGTTCTATCCGCACCGAAGTTATCCCGCATCGAAGTTCTGGCTTGATAGCTCTATGGCCTTCAAGGGGTGATCTGTGAGTAGTGGCAACGCCATCCGCGGCAGCAGGGTCGGCGCGGGTCCGATGGGAGAAGCAGAGCGCGGCGAGGCCGCGCCGCGTGTGTGGGTCTCGTTCTGGTGCGCGAACAAGCACGAGACGCGGCCGAGCTTCGCGACCGACGCCGCGATCCCTGACACCTGGGAGTGCCCGCGCTGCGGCAGCCCCGCGGGCCAGAACGAGCAGGCCCGCCGAACCCGCCCCGCGTCGAGCCCTACAAGACGCACCTCGCCTACGTGAAGGAGCGCCGCAGCGACTCCGACGGCGAAGGCCATCCTGGCCGAAGCCCTGGCCCGCCTGCGCGGCGCCTGAGCTCTGGCTCTGCGCTCGCTCTGCGCGCCGTCGAGCTTCGCCGGCGCCCGCCCGTCATGAAACCGGTTCCGGTGCGTTCCGAACAGACATCTCGGGGACGGAAGTTTCATCGCGTTTCTCCGGGACGCTTGGGCGCCGCTGATGGTCGTGATGGTGCGGATCGACGGGAAGCCCTGGGACGAGAAAGCTGGCGGCGGCCAGGGCCGAACGGATGGCGCTGACGACCGTGCCGGGCTGGGTCCGGATCTGGCGCGGGGTGAAATGCAGCACGGTGATGCCATGCGCGCGCGACCATCCGCGCGTCGCGGGCCAGGGAGTGCGCTCGTTGGTCCTGCGGTGACAGGTGGTAAGCGCGGGAGTCGACCTCGCCGAAGCCACTCCGGCCTCCCGGCCACCACGCGTCCGGGCTGGCGACCGAACTCCTCGTCCGCGTACAGCCGAGGATTGAACATGGGTTCTGATCGATCCCGGCCCGCCTGAGCAGATGCTTGAGGTCAGCCTTCGGGGCTCCGGAGCTGACTTCCCGTCGCAGACGTCGCTCACCGCCGTGCGGAGCAGCGCCGAACCCTGAACCGGCCCGGCCTGGAGCTCGGCGGCCAAGCATTCCGGGCGTGACTTCTGCCCAGCTGGACGGCAGCCGCGACCACCGCGCGCACGTCGGCCAGGCTGGTCATGCCGCGCAGGCATCGGCGACGCCCGGGCTGGCGGCACGCATCCGGACCGGCCCACGGTGAAGACCCGGTCCGGCATGCGCGTGGTCAGGTGAATCCGCACGAATCCGGTACTCCGGCGCTGCCTCATGGCCGGGATCAGCACGTCGATCGGCGTGCCCCGCAGAGCCTGGACGCCCCACAGTCCGACGGCCGCTGGCCCCGGTGATCATGCCTCCGGTTCCGGCGTACAGCAGCGCGGCCATGCTGCGCTGCTCGGTGGTCGGCGTGCCCGTAACAGCCAGGAATATCCCGGGCAGCAGTCGCTGCCACGGCCCGTCGGCGCGCAGCCGCTGGTGCAGTGCGCTCGTGGTCATCCCGTGCGCCAGCACCTGGCTCCGGCCTGATGACCTGATATTGCCGCGTCAGAGGTGGCAGCGAGCGCGGCGTGGTCATGCTGGGTTGAGCGAAGTCATCGCCAAGCGGCGTGGCATCCGGTGCCGACATTTCCGGGTGGCCGAACGAACTGCGTTCAGTCACTGCCGTCTCTATGACCTCGCAAGTTGGGCCCAGAGCGGCACAGTCAACCGCATGAAACCCGGAATCCAGTGCGTTCGAGACGCACTGGATCCGGAGTTTCGAGGGCTGCGAGGCGCGCCTCACGGTGCTAGAGGCCTTCGTTGATGAGGCGGTCAAGCCTGCTCGTACTTGGCGGGCTTGTATTTCTTGAAGTAGAAGGCGGTGCCGACGCCGACCAGTACCACCACGGCGTCGATCGGGCCCAGCCAATTCGCGTAAGGATAGGCTCCCGCACCGAGGAAGTCGATGTTCGTGAACAGCAGGTACACCACGTAGGCCTGGGAGATGAAGGCGAGCAGCGGAGCCAGCCTGGTCCGCCACCAGTGCGCCTCGTCCCGGTGGAAGCGCTCGAAGTAGACCAGCACGGCGAGCGAGACCACCGCCTGCACCGACAGGATGATGATCACGCCCATCACCGCCATCAGGCCGTAGAGCTGGATGTAGGCCTGGGAGTTGGGGTCGTTGCTGCCGGTGAAGATGGCGAACAGGCCGATGATGATGGCGGCCACGACCGACTGGGTGACGGACGCGATGTGCGGGCTCTTCCACCTGGGGTGGAGTCTTGCCGAGCGCCCGCGGGGCCAGGCCCTCGCGGCCGACGGAGTACAGGTAGCGCGCGGTGGTGTTGTGGAAGGCCATGCCGCAGGCGAACGAGCCGGTGATGATCAGGTAGCTCATCATCGAGGCCACCCATTGCCCGGCGTAGTGGTCGAGCCGGGGTGAGGAAGTACTGGGCCGCGTTGGTCTGCGACTGGGCGATCGCCGCCTTGGTGGTCGGGATACCCGGCGAGCGAGGCCCAGGACGTGATCGTGTAGAACACGCCGAGCCCGATCACCGAGATGTACAGGGCGCGAGGGACGATCCGCTTGGGGTCGCGGGATTCCTCGCCGTAGTTCGGCGCCATCTCGAAGCCGACCCAGGACCAGAAGGCGAAGAACAGGCCGATGCCGATCGCGCCCGCCGCGAGCTTGCCCTCGCGCCGGGAAGCCCTTGAAGGCGTTCACAGGGTTGAGCGGGGCCGCGTCACATGGCCGCGGGCGAGCAGGAAGACGTCGAAGATGAGCAGGATGACGACCTCGCTGATCAGCCCGACCGCGAGCACCATGCTGGAGATCCGGACGTCGAAGTAGGTCAGGATGCTGATGATCAGCACCATGGCCAGCGCCAGCCAGGGCCAGGCGATGCTCACCCCGAACTGGTTCAGCTTCAGGCTCAGGAAGTAGGCGAAACCGCCAGGCCAGCGACGCCTCGAACACCGAATAGGCGACCACCGAGGCGTATCCGGTGCCGATGCCCAGTTCCCGGCCGAGCCCGTGGCTGATGTAGGAGTAGAAGCCGCCCGCCGTGGTCTTCTTCCTCGCCATTGCCACGTACCCGACGGAGAACACCACGAGCACGATCGTGGCGAACATGAACGCCGCCGGGGCGCCCACGCCCTGGCCGAAGCCGACGACGATAGGCGTGTTGAACAGCATGGCCGAGATCGGGGCCGACCCGGTCACGGTCAGGAACAAGACGCCGCCAAGCCCGATCGCGCCCTTGCGGAGCTTGGCTACGTCGGTGCGCTGCGAGACGTCGAAGTCCTCGACGGGTGGCCGCACGGGCAAGCAGGGAACTTCGGCATCCTGGGGCTGAGCCATGGTACACCTCCGGCGCATTTGCGGGGAGCGTAACAGCCTGCGGGAATCCTGATCAAGAGTTCTGGTTGAGTTAATCTGGGCGAAACTCAACCGCTTGACAGCAAACGGTCTGAGCGATAACTCTTTGGTTTAGCCGAACCGCCCATACGGTTGCACAGTGGCTCTCGCCGGGCGGCGGTGACGGAGGTCGCGATGACCGAGGAACTGATCTCTTTCGCCTCGAAGCAGGACATGCTGGCGAAATCAAGCAGTTCTGGAACCCGGACAAGACCCAGTTCTGGATCGACTCCGGGGTCCGACCTGGTGATCGACCGCCGGGAGGGCTACTTCATCTACGACGTCGAGGGCAAGCGGCTCATCGACGTGCACCTCAACGGCGGCACCTACAACCTGGGCCACCGCAACCCCGAGGTGGTCGGCCGCGGTGACCGCGGCCATGCAGCGCTTCGACATCGGCAACCACCACTTCCCGGCGCTGGCCCGCACCGCGCTGGCCGAGGCGCTGGTCATCGCACCGCGCCGCCGAGCCTGCACAAGGTGATCTACGGCTCCGGCGGCGGCGAGGCCGATCGACATCGCGCTCAAGAGCGCGCGGCACGCCGACCAGAGGCGCAAGATCGTCTCGATCGCCAAGGCCTACCACGGCCACACCGGGCTGGCCGTGGCCACCGGCGACGACCGGTTCGCGACGCTTGTTCCTGGCCGACCGGCCGGACGAGTTCAGCCACGTGCCGTTCAACGACCTGCGACGCGATGGAGGCGGCGCTGCGAGGGCCGGGACGTGGCCGCCGTGATCATGGAGACGATCCCGGCCACCTACGGCTTCCCGCTGCCCGCGCCCGGCTACCTGGCCGGAGGTCAAGCAGCTCGTGCGAGCGCTACGGCGCGCTCTACATCGCCGACGAGGTGCAGACCGGGCTGATGCGCACCGGCGAGCTGTGGGCCATCACCAAGCACGGCGTCGAGCCCGGACATCCTGGTCACCGGCAAGGGCATCTCCGGCGGCATGTACCCGATCAGCGCGCGTGCTCGTGAGCGAGGCCGCCGCGAGCTGGCTGACCGAGGACGGCTTCGGCCACATGTCCACGTTCGGCGGCGCCGAGCTCGGCTGCGTGGCCGCGCTGAAGACGCTGGAGATCACCTGCCGGCCCGAGGTCCGGTCGATGGTGCACTACATCGCCGCGCTGTTCACCAGCGGACTGCAGCCAGATCCAGGCGCAGTACCCGGACTGGTTCACCGGCATCCGGCAGGACGGGCTGGTCATGGGGCTGGAGTTCGACCATCCGCAGGGCGCCAAGTTCGTGATGAAGCGGCTCTACGAGAACGGGGTGTGGGCGATCTTCTCCACCCTCGATCCCCGCGTGCTGCAGTTCAAGCCGGGCATCCTGCTGACGCCCGGCGCTGTGCGAGGAACTGCTCGAGCGGACCGAGGTGGCCATCGCGAAGGCCAGGGACGACGTGGCCAACGGGGCGCGGCGATGACCCGGAGATGAGCGGGGCCCGATCAGCGTCTCGGAGCTGCTCACCGACCCGGCCGGGGTGCCGCGCGCGCGGGCCATGCTGCAGCGGGCGGAGTGGGCCGCGCGCGCCTTCGCCCGGTACGACAAGCCTGCGGTGGACGCGATCGTGCGCGCCGCGGCCGCGGCCGGCGCGGCCAGGGCGCCGCGAGTACGCCGAACGGGCCGTGCGGGAGACCGGGTTCGGCGTGGCCGAGCACAAGGTGCTCAAGAACGTCGCCTGCAGCACCGGGGTCGTGGAGCGCTACGCGGGCCACGACTACGTGACGCCGCGGGTCGACGCCGGCAGCCAAGATCGTCGAGGTGCCGCGGCCCGCCGGCGTGGTGCTCGCGCTGACCCCGTCGACCAACCCGGTCGCCACGGTGTTCTTCAAGTGCCTGCTCGCGCTCATGACCCGCAGCGTGGTGGTGGTCAGCCCGCACCCGCTGGCCACGCGAGGTCTGCGCCGACGCGGCCCGCGCGCTCGGCGCAGGCGGCGGTCGAGGCGGGCGCGCCGGACGGCGTCATCCAGGTGGTGGACGAGCCGTCGGTGCCGCTGATCGACGCGCTGATGACCGACGAGCGGCACCAGCGTCATCGTCGCGACCGGCGGCGTGCCGGTGGTGCGCGCCGCCTACAGCTCGGGCACGCCCGCGCATCGGGGTCGGCCCCGGCAACGTGCCGGTGCTGGTGGACGCGACCGCCGACCTGGCCAAGGCGGCCCGGCGGATCGTGGACAGCAAGAGCTTCGACAACTCGGTCCTGTGCACCAACGAGTCGGTGCTGATCGTCGAGCGAGGCGGCCGCCGCCGCGCTGCTGCGGCACCTGAAGCGAGTAGGCGCCTACCTGCTCGACGCCGGACGAGCGGGACAGGGTCGCCGCCATGCTGTTCCCCGGCGGTCGGTTCGACATCCGCTTCGTGGGCAAGGACGCGAGCTGGATCGCCGGCCGAGGCGGGCCTGCGGGTGCCGAACCGCACCCGCGTCCTGCTCGCGCCGTTCGACCTGGTGGTGCCCGAGGAACCGCTGGCGCACGAGAAGCTCTGCCCGGTGCTCGGCCTGGTCCGGGTGCCGACGGCCCGGCGCGGGATCGACGCCGCGCGGGCCGTGCTGCGGCTCGTCGGGCGCGGCCACTCGGCCGCCATCCACAGCACCGACCCGCAGGTCGATCATGGAGTACGGTGCCGCCGTGCGAGGTGCTGCGGGTCGCCGTCAACGTCGGGCAACAGCCTGGGCAGCGCGGGCACTGGAGACCAACCTGGCGCCGACGATGACGATCGGGACCGGGTTCTTCGGCCGGTCCTCGGTGGCGGAGAACCTGCACCCCAGCCACCTGGTGCAGTGGACGCGGCTGGCGTACAACCGCGACCCGGCCGAGCCGTTCGGCGACTTCGCCGGGCTGGTGCCGTGGCAGGCCGGTCGGCCGTGCAGGGCCGGTCCCGCCGTACCCGGTGGCGTCCAACCAGCGGGCGCGACCGCCCGGCGGCGGCAGGAGGCGGCGGGCAGGCGTACAGCCCGGCCCGTTCGGAACTCAATGGCATCGGACGCCTCGGCGCTCCGTGAGACAGATCCGGCGGCTGATCCTCGAAGAGCTCTCCCAGCTGGCCGGGAGGCTGACCAGTGGCCGAACTCCGCTCGTTCATCTTCCTCGTCACCGGCTGCAGCCGCAGACCATGTGCTACCTGGGCACCTGGATCCGCGGGGTCGCTGCCGCGCAGTCACGTGGCCGCGCAGGTCATCGAGGTGGCGCCGGGCCTGGACATCGAGCCGCTGACCGACGTCGCGGTCAAGCACGCCGACGTGAAGGCCGGGATCCTGGTGGTCGAGCGGCAGTTCGGCTACCTGGAGATCCACGGCGGCACCGACGAGGTGCAGGCGGCGGCGTCGGCCGTGCTCGGCGCGCTGGGCGCGACCGCCCGCGACGCCACGCGGCCGCAGATCCTCGCGTCCACGATCATCACCATGCTGGACCCGCAGCAGGCGTTCCTGGTCAACCGGAACAAGATCGGCTCGATGGCGCTGGCCGGGGAGTCGCTGTTCGTGCTGGAGATGCAGCCGGCCTCGTACGCGATCCTGGCCGCCAACGAGGCCGAGAAGGCGGCCAGGATCAAGCTGGTCGACTACCGGATGATCGGCGCCACCGGCCGGCTGTACCTGTCCGGCACCGAGGCTGACGTCCGGCAGGCGGCCGAGGCGGCCGAAGACGCGCTGAGGAACCTCGGATGAGCGACAACGAGGAGCTCCGCGCGCTGGTGCGCGAGGTCATCCGGGACGTGCTGCCACAAGGTCTCGCGGTGACCGAAACGGTTAACCTTTCGACCGACGAAGACCTGGCTGCCTTCGTGAAACGGCTCCTGGATCTGGATCCCGGCCAGCGTGAGGAGCTCAGGTCGGGCCGTAAACGGTTCAGCGCTGGCGCAGCCCGCAGGCTCCTATCGGTCCCGGCCGGTGCCGGTCAGATCAATGGGGCCGAACGGGCCGGCGCATCCCGCGCCGGTGCGGCGCATCGAGCGCGGCGCGGTGACCGAGACCGTGATCGCGGCGGCGGCCCGGGCCGGGGAGCGGCTCGTGCTCGGCCGCGGTGCGGTGCTCACCCCGCTGGCCAGGGACCGCGCCCGGGCGAGCGGCGTGCGAGATCGAGAAGGAGCGCTGATGCTGACCGCGACGGTGATCGGGAGCGTCTGGGCCACACGCCGGCTGGCCGAGACTGCCCAACGGCGCCTTTCTCGAGGTGGAGGCCGAGGGCACCGGCCAGCGGATGATCGCCTTCGACGTGCTCGGCAGCGGGGTGGGCGAGCGCGTGCTCGTCGCCCAGGGCTCGGTCGCGGCGGCCTGGTTCGCCGGCAAGCCGCCGCCGGTCGACGCGCTGATCATTGGCTCAATCGATCCAGATCCAGAAGGAGAATGAACGATGGCTGACAACGCGATCGGGCTGATCGAGACCAAGGGGTACGTGGCCGCGCTGGCGGCGGCAGACGCCATGGTCAAGGCGGCCAACGTGACGATCGTCGGCCGCCAGGAGGTCGGCGACGGGCTGGTGTCGGTGACGATCGTCGGCGACGTCGGCGCGGTCAAGGCGGCCACCGAGGCGGAGCGCCGAGACCGCGTCGAACGTGGGCGAGCTCGTCTCGGTCCACGTCATCCCGCGCCCGCACCCCGAGCTCGCCAGGCACTTCAAGATCAACGGTGACTAACGCCGCTGAGCTGCGGGTTTACCTCCTGGTACGCGACCTGCAGCCGCAGTTCGCCGCGTACCTGGGCACCCCGACCGCGGGCCCGCGGCTACCCGCCGTTCGCCGGGCAGCACGCGCTCATCGTCGAGGTGGCCCCCGCGCTGGCCATCGAGCGGGTCACCGACCTGGCGCTGCGCGCGGTGCCCGCGGTCGAGCCCGGCATCTTGTTCGTCGAGCGGCAGTTCGGCGTGCTCGAGGTGCACGGCCGGGACCTGGACGACGTGCGGCGGGCCGGGCAGGCCATCCTGGACGGGCTCGGGCGCCGACGAGAAGGACCAGCTGCGGCCGCGCATCCTGTTCTCCGACGTGATCGAGGACGTGACCGACGCGCACGCGATCATCATCAACAGGAACCGCTCCGGCTCGATGATCATCCCCGGCGACACGCTCGGCGTCAGCGAGGTCACCCCGGCCCTGTTCGCGGCGGTCGCGGCCAACGAGGCCGAACGCGCCGCCCCGGGGTCACGCTGGTCGACGTGTCGATGATCGGCGCGGCCGAGCCGGATCTACCTGAGCGGGCTCAGCCGCCGGAGGTGCGGCGCGCCCAGCGCGAGATCACCGAGGTGCTCGCCGCCGTCGTACCGGGACCAGTAGCCATGAGCAGCAGAGATGACGACGCAGAGATGACAGAGCACGACCTGTCGGCCGGCTGGCGACGTGATGGACCGGGTGCGCGGCTGCGCGCGGGACGCGCTGGCCGCCTACGGCGGTCACCCCGGCGCCGTCCGTCGAACTGCTCAACGTCTCGGAGAACGCGACCTTCCTGGTCAGCGACCCGGACACCGGGCCGTCCGTGCTGCGCGTGCACCGGCTCGGCTACCACACCGAGCAGGAGATCGCCTCGGAGCTGGCCTGGATGGACGCGCTGCGGGCGGAGGCCGGGGTGCGCACGCCGCGGGTGCTGCCGGCCGCCGACGGGCGCCGGGTCGTCACCGTGCCCGAGGCGGGCGGCGCGGCGGAGCGGTACTGCGTCCGGTTCGAGTTCCTCCCGGGCACCGAGACCAGGCGCCGGGTCGACCGATGATCCCGTACTGACCGCTGCGCACTTCGCCGAGCTGGGGGAGATCACCGCGCGGATGCACCGGCACGCGCGGGAGTGGTCCCGCCCGGCCTGGTTCACCCGGTTCCACTGGGACTACCCGGCGGCGTTCGGCGACCAGGCGCGCTGGGGCCGCTGGCAGGACGGCATCGGGGTCGGGCCGTCCGAGCGCGAGATCCTGACCCGGCTGGACGACGTGCTGCGCGCCCGGCTGCGGGTGTTCGGCTCCGGGCCGGACCGGTACGGGCTGGTGCACGCCGACACCCGGCTGGCCAACCTGCTGGTGCACGACGGCTCGGTCAGCGTCATCGACTTCGACGACGCCGGGTTCAGCTGGTACCTGTACGACCTGGGCACGACGGTGAGCTTCTTCGAGCACGAGCCGGTGGTGCCCGGCCTGGTGGACAGCTGGCTCGAGGGCTACCGGAGGGTCGGACACTCGTCCGCCGCGGACGAGGCGGAGATCTGGACGTTCATCATGTTCCGGCGGCTGCTGCTGGTCGCGTGGATCGGCTCGCACCGGGCCGTGGACATCGCCGCCGAACTCGGCGCCGGCTACACGCAAGGCAGCTGTGACCTTGCGGAGTCATACCTGAGCACTCACTGAAAGGGAGCTGCCATGTTCACATCGATCGCGGGCCGCGCCGTGGTGGTGACCGGCGGCACCCGCGGGATCGGCAAGGGGATCGCCAGCGTGTTCGCGCGGAACGGGGCGAAGGTGCTGATCACCGGCCGGGACGCGGAGGCGGCGCGGGCCGCCGCCGAAGACCTGCAGGCCGTGGCCGTCGCGGCGCGCGAGCCCGGCGAGGTCTCGTACGTGCTGGCCGACGTGTCCAGCCGGGAGGACTGCCGCCGGGTGGCCGCGATCGCCCAGGAGCGGCTCGGCGGCGTCGACGTGCTCTGCGCCAACGCCGGGATCTTCCCCGACGGCGCGTCTGGAGGACCTGACCGAGGACGACCTCGACCAGGTGTTCGGCACCAACCTGAAGGGCACGATCCTGTCGGTGCAGGCCTGCCTGCCCGCCCTGGCGGCGTCGGGCCGCGGCCGGGTCATCCTCACCTCGTCCATCACCGGGCCGATCACCGGGTTCCCCGGCTGGACGCACTACGGCGCGAGCAAGCGCTAGGCCAGCTCGGCTTCATGCGGACCGCCGCGATCGAGCTGGCCCCCAAGGGCATCACGGTCAACGCGGTGCTGCCGGGCAACATCGTCACCGAGGGCCTGGCCGAGATGGGCGAGGACTACGCGGCCGGGATGACCGCCGCGATCCCGATGCGGCCGACTGGGCACCGTGGACGAGATCGGCTACGCCGCCCTGTTCCTGGCCACCGACGAGGCCGCCTACATCACCGGCCAGACGATCGTCGTCGACGGCGGCCAGGTGCTGCCCGAATCGCCCGAGGCCATGGCGGCGATCACGGAATGAGCGAGGTTTCGCAGCCCGCGGACCCCTGAGGAGGTCAGGCGCGCGCTGGCCGAGCAGATCGGCAGCGGGCGGCTGCGCCCGGGCAGCGGCTCGGCGCCGAGCGGGCGCTCGCGGCCGAGTTCGGGGTCAGCCGGGCCACGCTGCGCCAGGCGCCTCGCGGTGCTGGAGGAAGGCGGCGTGGTCCGCCGGGTGCCGGGCCGCGGCGGCGGCACGTTCGTGGCCAGGGGCAAGATCGAGCGCGACCTGTCCCGCATCGTCGGCGTGCCCGCGCTGCTGCGCAGCCAGGGCGTGGTCGCCGGGACCCGGGTGCTGTCAGCGCCCGGCTGGCCGAGGCGGACGACATCACCGCGCAGGCGCTGCGCGCCCGGCCCGGCGAGCTGGTCGTCGACCTGGTCCGGATCAGGCTCGCCGACGGCAGCCCGTTCTCCCGTCGAGCACGCGAGGTTCCCGGCCCGGCGCTTTCCCGGGCTGCTCGAGCTGCCGCTCGGCGGCTCGGTGTACGAGCTGCTCGAGGAGCACTTCGGCGCCGAGCCGACCGACGCGGTGGAGCGGATCGAGGTGGTCCCCGCCTCGCCGGACGAGGCGGCCATCCTCGACGTCGAGCCGGGCGCGCCGCTGATGGCGATCACCAGGACGACCACCGACCCGGACGGCGAGCCGATCGAGTTCTCCCGCGACCTGTTCCGGGCCGACCGCACCCGGATCGTCGTCCGCACCGAGGGGGCGGCGCCTCCCGGGCCGTCCCCGGCCGGGCCCGCGTCGTCGAACTGCACGCGCAGGAGGCGGTATGACTCTCCCAGCCCGTCGGCCGGATCCGCTTCATGGACCGGCAGCGGGTCAACCTGGACGGCTTCGCGGTCGAGAACCCCGAACTCGGGCTGACCGCGCTGCGCTCGCCGAACGACCCGGAGCCCAGCCTGGTCGTGACCGACGGCCGGGTGACCGAGCTGGACGGGGTGCCGGAGGCGGAGTTCGACTCGATCGACGCCTACATCGCCCGGCACGGCCTGGACCTGTCCGTCGCGGACGAGGCGATGGCGCTGTCCGACGTGGCGTTCGCCCGCCTGCTGGTCGACCCGGCGGTGCCGCGGCACGAGATCATCAGGCTGAGCGCCAGCGCCACCCCGGCCAAGCTGACCCGGGTGCTGGCCCTGCTCCGCCCGCGCCGAGCTGGTCATGGCCATGACCAAGCTGCGCGCCCGGCGCACGCCGAGCAACCAGGCCCACGTCACCAACCGGCTCGACGACCCGCTGCTGCTCGCGGCCGACTCGGCCACCGCGGCGGCGTTCGGCTTCCGCGAGGTCGAGACCACGGTGCCGGTGCTCGGCGACGCGCCGAGCAACGCGGTGGCCTGCCTGATCGGGGCGGCGTTCGGCGCCGACGGGTGCTCATCCAGTGCTCGGTCGAGGAGGCCTCGAGCTCGAGCTGGGCATGCGCGGGCTGACCTCCTACGCCGAGACCGTGTCGCTGTACGGCACCGAGCAGGTGTTCACCGACGGCGACGACACGCCCTGGTCCAAGGCCTTCCTCACCTCGGCGTACGCCTCCCGCGGCATGAAGATGCGGGTCTCCTCCGGGGCGGGCGCCGAGGTCCTGATGGCCGGAGCCGAGGGCTGGTCGATGCTGTACCTGGAGGCGCGCTGCGTGGCGCTGGCCCGGGCCATCGGCGCCCAGGGGTGCAGAACGGCGGGATCGACGGAGCCTCGGTCGCGGCGTCGGTGCCGGGCGGGCTGCGCGAGCTGATGTCCGAGAACGTCATGGCGATGATGCGCAACCTGGAGTCCTGCTCGGGCAACGACGCGCTGATGAGCGAGTCGGACATGCGCCGCACCTCGCGCACGCTGCCCATCGCGCTGGCTGGCTCGGACTTCGTGTTCAGCGGGTTCGGGTCCATCCAGCGCTACGACAACAGCTGTTCGGCCCGAGCAACTTCAACGCCGAGGACATCGACGACTTCCTGGCCATGCAGCGGGACTGGGGCATCGACGGCGGGCTGCGCACCGGTCGATGCCGCGCGGCTGGCGGAGGCTGCGCCGGGAGGCCGCCGAGGCCTGCCGGGCCGTCTACGCGCCACCTCGGCCTGGCCGACTTCACCGACGAGCACGTGGAGCTGGCGGTCGACGCGGCCAGGTCGAAGGACCTGGGCGAGACCGACACCCTGGCCGTGCTGGCCGCGGCGCCAGGCCATCCGCCAAGCGCGGGCTGACCGTGGTGGACATCGTGGCCGCGCCTGGACGAGATGCGGGTATGGTCACGAGGCGGATGCGGACCATGGCCTTCGCCCGGGCCAGGCTGTCCGGCGACTACCTGCAGACGTCCGCCATCTTCGACGAGCAGCTCAGGCGTGCTGTCCTGGTCACCGACCCGAACGACTACGCGGGTCCGGGCACCGGCTACGAACCCGCGCCGTCCGCGGCAGGCCGAGATCGACGCCATCCGCCAGGCGCGCGGGGTCGCCGACCTGCGCGCCGAGCAGGCGCGGTTCGCGGTCCCCGCTGCTTGCGTGCTCGTGGCCCTGCTTCTCCCGGGCAGGGGCCGCGCGGACGTCGTCATCGGCGTCTCGCTCGCCGTCGGCCGGCGACGTGGCGATGCCTGTCCGGGCTGGCCGTGACCGACGTGCTGCGGGAGATGCTGGCTGGCCTGGAGGAAGAAGGCTGCGTCGGCCGGGTGGTCCGCTTCGGCGACAAGCGTCGACCTGGGCCGGATCGGCGCTGGCCGCGGCCCGGCTGGCTGACTCGGGGATCAGGCATCGGGCTGCAGGGCAAGGGCACCGCGCTGATCCACCGCCGCGACCTGGCCCCGCTGGCCAACCTGGAGCTGTACTCGGTGGCGCCCTCGGTGACGCCGCACGCTGTACCGGCTGCTCGGCGCCAACGCCGCGCGGCACGCCAAGGGCGGCACGCCCGACCCGGCCAGAACCCGTACTCCGACGAGGCCATCGAGGCCCGCTACCACACCACGGTGATCGCCCTGATGGAACTCGAACGCCGCCATGGTCCCGGCGCCGCCCCGAAGAACTGAGCCTGGAGGGAGCCTCACGTGACCCAGGACCGCACTCGCCCACTGCGCACCCTCGGCCGCAGCGCGGGCTCTCGCCCATCGCACCCAGTCCCGCACCTCTGCACCTTCGCACCATCGCACGCGGCACCACCCGCGATCCACCCGCACGAGCGCAGCAGTGGGAATCCGCAGACGATGTCACATCGCCGTGGTCAGGACCCACTCACGATGTCACATCGCCGTGGTTGGGCCGGACAGGCAGCTGTCATGGCGGTGAGCAGTGTGACTGATGAGACACGTGATCCGGGCGCTGTCGGAGCGGGCGGTGGAAGCGGGCTGACCGACCGGAGCCGTGCGGGCGGGGAGGTCGGCGTGACCGACCTCGGATTCACCCGGAAACGCTGGAACGCCAGGCGGTCGTGGCCGAACAGCACGGCAACCCGCAACTGGCCGAGAACCCGCGCTGCGCGGCCGAGCTGACCCGGCTGCCCGACTGACGAGGTGCTGGCCATCTACGAGGCGCTGCGGCCGGGCCGGTCCACGCCCGCGCAGCTGATCGAGCTGGCCGCGTCGCTCGACACGAGAGGGCTGCGCCCGCTGCGCGGCGCTGCTGACCGAGGGCGGCGGACGTTCGCTGCCCGCCGGGGCCTGTCCGCGTAGGGGAGGCCACCGGGTGACGGTGATCGCCGGGGTCGACGTCGGGAACGCCACGACCGAGGTCGTGCTGGTGTCCGGGGGCAAGATCCTGGGTGCCGGGCGGGTGCCGACGCGCGGGCCGTAAGGGGTTCGCCGGGCTCGCTGCGCGGGCGCCGCCGCGCTGGTCCGGAGGCTGGAACGCCAGCTCGGCGGCACGGTCGGCGAGGCGAGGATCGCGCGGCTGCGGGCGGTGGACACCGCGGTGGTGACCGTGCCCGGCAACCGCACGGGCTGGTCTGACCGACCTGCGCAGTGCTGGCCGCGGGCGTGCCACTCCGGGCGGGATCGGGGCTGCGTCGGGCCGCCTCTCCGGCTCGGTGGCGTAGCCCGGTCCGGGCGACGTCGAGGTCGTGGTGGTCGTGCCGGACGGCCTGCAGCCATGACGCGTGCCGCGCGTGCGGCGCGGCCTTGCTGGCGGCCGGGACCAGGATCGCGGCGCGGTGCTGGTGGCCGGTGACGAGGGCGTGCTGGTAGCAAACCGGCTCCCCGGTGGCCTGCCGGTGATCGACCAGGTCGACACGGATACTGGCGACGCGGCCTGCCGGATGCTGGCGGTCGAGGGTGCGCCCGCCCGGGCACACCCTGCGGGTTCTGGCCGACCCGGTCGCGCTCGGTGCCCGCCTCGGTTTGAACTCGCTGGCTGCAGCCGAGGCGGGTGACGCGACCGCGGTGAGCCGGATGCTGGCCGACCAGGGCAACGCCGGGTGGGCCTGCTGCCCGCCGCTCCCGGACGCGCTCCGAGACCCCGGGCCGGAACCCTGGGTGCTGACGGCCGAGGACGCCGCCGCGCTGCTGTTGCGTGGCCGGGCGATCCCGCGGCTGGCCGGCGCCGGTGGTAGGTACCGTACAGCGGGTACGGCACGGGTGCAGCTGCCAGCGAGCGTCTGACGACCTGTCTGCGGTGGACCTGGCCGCCGCGGCCGAGGCGGCCACGGCCCGGCAGGGCAGCACCGGCCGCTGGCGGTCTTGGTCGCCTTCGCTGAGCCGCGCGGGGACGAGGACGCCGGCGTCCGTCCCGGGCGACCTGCTCCAGATGCCGGTCCACGGGCCGGTCAGCGAGCTTAGCCGCGGCTCGGCTCGGCGCCCTCACCACGCCGGGCGGCCGTGACGACGCGGTAGTCGTCGACCTGGGGGCTGGCGACCGATCGACGTCATCGGGCCCGGGGGCAGCGTGGTAGCCGCGGGCGCGGGCGAGCTGCTCACCGCCGCGGTGGCGGAGATGCTCGGCATCCCGCGCGCCTCCGCCGACTGGGTCGAGCGCGGTGCCGTAGCGTCCGGGTGGATCGGCGGGCAGCGGTTCGAGGGCGAGGACGGCCGCCGCGGCTTCCTGGACGTCCCTGCGCCGCGTCGTCGGCGGCGGATGCTCGCGGTGGAGGCCCGGGCGGCTGGCTGCCGTTCCGACCGGCAGCACGGCCTGGCAGACAATGGCGCGCCATCCGGCTCAGGCTCAGCAGGCCGTGCTGGCGGCGAACTTCAGCGGGCGGCGCACGCTTCGGCCAGGACCCGGCGCAGGTCCTCGCTGGTCGGCGGTCCGGGCCGAGGAACTGCTCGGCGTGCTGGCCCGCTCGCTGCCCGGACGGCTGGCCGTGGGCCGCGGTGGACGTCGGCGGGGCACCTGCCCCGGCGGGCCGCTCGGGCCACCGCTACGCCGTCGCGCTTCGGCCTGGCCCTGGCGGCACCGTAAGACGCGAGGCGGCGGGCCACTGCTGGCTGGCCTCGATGGCGCGGTGATAGCGCCCGGTCAGCGCAGCGCAGCGCCGCCACCAGTTCCGGCGGTTCCACGATCGTGAAATCCGCGCCCAGCATCCCCGGGTAGAGGGCGAGCATTTCCGGATGGTCCGAGCCTGGCTCGAACGCGCATCGTGATCCTCGCCGAGCGGAGTCCACTTCCACCGGAATCGGCAGCCGGTTCCGCACGTATTCCGCGGGCGCGTGCACGATCACCCGCGCCCGGTATTGCCATGTCGCCTCGCGCGCTCGCGTGGCTACCTCTGCGGCGATCTCCCGGTCGGGCGGCAGGGCACAGGGAGGAGGCGCGGGCCTGCCATGGCCGCGGCTCGATCCGGTCGACCTGGAAGGTGCGCCAGTCGTCCCGGTCCGGCGTCCCAGGCCACCAGGTACCAGCGCCGTCGGTCGTTCACCAAGCGGTACTGGCTCCACCGAGCGTCGGCTGGCCGTCCCGGAATGCGGGTCCGGTAGTCGAACCGGAGCCGCTCGTGGTCCCGGCAGGCGCTCGCGATGAGGGTCAGTACGTCCGGGTCCACCTCCGGGCCGCGCGACGGCACGGGCAGGTGCAGACGAGGCGATAAGCGCCGACCCGCTGAGCGCAGCCGCAGGGAAGCATCTGCTGCAGCTTGGCCAGCGCGCGCACCGAGGCCTCCTCGATCCCGGCCGAGCCAGAGCCGTCTGGCTGCGGTCCTCAGTCCGATCGCGTGATCCGCCACCGCCTCCTCGTCGTCGAGCGGCAGCGGAGGCAGGCAACCCCCGGCGCCGAGGCGATAGCCGCGTACGCCACACCAGGGCGCGCCTCGACCGGATAGCCGAGCGCGCGCAGCCGGCCACGTCGTTGCGGATGGTCCGGGTGGTGACCGCCGGAGCCGGGTGGCGAGCTCCGGCACTGGTCCAGTCCGCGCCGCGTCTGGAGCGGGCCCAGCAGGCGCAGCAGGCGCGCCGACGTTTCCAGCATTCTTCAATCCTCAAGTCAATTTAGGAAAGAAACCCTTCCGCCATTATTCATAGCTTTTTTCCTCACGGGCACCAGGCTCGCTGACAGCAATACGTAACTGAACGAAGCATAC
>ERZ1370068.10922-contig-9579_pt1 | contig 31514 bp, 30 predicted proteins | sample MGYA00561227_ERZ1370068 | MGnify/ENA primary metagenome ERZ1370068 (study PRJEB38410, sample SAMEA6850437) | metagenome | study: Metagenomic assessment of the ecological functions of the soil: analysis of the soil microbiota associated with the...
GCTGATGTGCTCAAGAGAGCTGCTGCCGCTCGTCGACGACCTCGAGCGTGCGCTGAAGGCGGAGTCGGCCGACGGAACTGACGCATACCGCGCGAGGTGTCGAGTTGATACTCAAGCGCCTCGAGGACACACTGCTGCGCCGCGGAGTGCATCCGGATCGAGGCTCTCGGCGCTCGACTTCGATCCCAACCATCATCAGGCCGTCGCATACGAGCCGGCCGGAGAGTCGGCGCGACGGTGAGGTCATCGAGGAGTTCCGGCCGGGGCTATCATGCTCGGCGATCGACTGCTTCGCCCGTCAATGGTGAAGGTCGCGAAAGGTGCGCAGTGAGGGCGAGCGTGAGCAAGCGTGACTACTACGAGATCCTCGAGCGTCGAGCGGGAGCGCTCTGATGGGCAGATCAAGAGCGCCTACCGAAAGCTCGCGCTGAAGTATCACCCCGACCGCAATCCCGGAGACCACGAGGCCGAGGAGCGCTTCAAGGAAGCGGCCGAGGCGCATGCCGTGCTCGCTGACAAGGAGAAGCGGGCATCTGCACGACCGCTTCGGCCATGCCGGCGTCAGCGGCTCCACGGGCGGCGCAGGGTTCGATCCGACAATCTTCGCGGACTTCTCGGACATCTTCTCCGGCCTCGGCGACGTCTTCGGCTTCGGCGACATCTTCGGCGGCGCGCCGGCGCGCGCGGCGGTCCGCAGCGCGGCTCGGATCTCCGCTACGACCTCGAGATCTCGTTCGAGGAGTCCGCGACGGGCACCGAGACGACGATCCAGATTCCGCGCGAAGAGACGTGCGAGAGCTGCAGCGGCTCCGGCGCGGCGCCGGCACGCAGCCCGAAGACGTGCCCGCAGTGCCGGGGCGCCGGCCAGCTGCGCTATCAGCAGGGCTTCCTCACCGTCGCGCGCCCCGTGCTCGAACTGCCGCGGCACCGGAAAGACGATCGCCAAGCCGTGCCACACCTGCCGCGGCGCGGGACGCATCGGCGCGCGAGCGCAAGCTCGACGGTCAAGATTCCCGCCGGCATCGCGACCGGCCAGCGGCTGCGCCTCTATGGCGAAGGCGAAGCACGGCAGCGCCGGCGGCCCTCCGGCGATCTCTACGTCGTCGTGCACGTGCAGGAGCACTCGTTCTTCCATCGCGAGGAAGACGATCTCTATTGCGAGATGCCGGTCACTTCCCGACGCTCGCGCTCGGCGGCAACGATCAAGGTGCCGACGCTCGACGGTCGAGGAAGAGGTGCACGATCCCGTCCGGCACGCAGGCCGGCGCGCGCGGTTCAAGCTGCGCGGCAAGGGCATGCCGAACGTCTCCGGCCGCGGCCACGGCGATCTCCATGTAATCGCGCGCGTCGCGATCCCGAAGAAGCTCTCGAAGGAGCAGAAGCACTCTGATCGAGGAGCTCGGGCAAGACGCTCCGCGACGAAGGTCGTCGGGCGACGGCGCGGACGGCGCGAAAAGCCGTTCTTCGAGCGCGTCAAAGACATCTTTGGTTGATTGCGCTGACTGACTACCCCGCCATCGATCTCCAGTTCAGCCAGGTTCGCGACGGGCCTCGCATCGAGGCCCTGCTCTACGCGCGCGCTCGACGACTTCCAGCCGCTCGCCATCCAGGAGCACGAAGTCGCGCCGACGGATGGCTGGTGTTCTTTCGCGACGCCGCTTGCATCGCGACGCGCGCTGTCGCCGCGCTTGCGGCGAGCTCGAGTATCTCTTCACTCCACTGACATCGCTCGAGGTGCCCGACGAGGACTGGGCGCGCCGAGTCAGGCCGACCTGCAGGGCGATCGACCGTCGGCCGCATCACGGTGGCGCCGCCGTGGGACGTGCCTGATGCCGCTTCCGGCTTCCGGATCCCGGATCCTGATCCCGGATCCCGTCACGGATCACATGAGTCATCGTGATCGATCCCTCCATGGGGTTCGGCACCGGACACCATCAGACGACGCGGCTTGTGCCTGTCGCTGCTCCAGTCGATCGAGATGCGCGGGACGCCGGCTGATCGACGTCGGAACAGGCTCGGGCGTGCTGGCGCATCGCGGCGGCGACGCTCGGCGCCCGGTCGGTCACGGCAATGGACAACGATTCCAGACGCGCTCCACAACGCGCGCGAGAACGTCGAGCGCAACGCCGTCATCGTCGAGATCGTCCAGGCCGACCTGGCGGCGTTCACGGCAGCGCCGGCTGACATCGTCGTCGCGAACCTGACCGCCGCTGTCCTGCGGCATCGCGTCCACGCTGCGCAGGCTCGTCGCACCGCACGGAGTTCTGATCGTCAGCGGATTCAGCCCCGAGGAGTTGGCGGACGTGATCGGCGCCGTTCGACGCGCGCGAGGTTCAGCACCGCGGCTGAAGCCGAATGGGCGGCGGCGATGCTCGCGTGTGAACACTCTCTCCACTTGTACCTGCAAGGAGGAGTAGCTGCAGCGCCGGAGTCAGGCTCGCCGTCAGTCCGCTTTTCCCTTAGCGCGCAAGATGGCTGCCTGTGCGCCTCTGAGCTCCCTATTCCCAGAGCATGCTGAACACCGCCGATCGCCGCAATGGGGACCGACCTCGGCGCGGAGCGTGAGCTGGCCGAGCGTTACGAGAGACGCGCCTGTCGCCTCCGCCCAGGTGATCTCTTCCTCGGACCACCCGCCTTCCGGGACCAACGATCAACGCCGCCCGATCCGGTCGCCTGCTGCTCGACGAACGTCCGCAGCGATCGCGTGTCACAGCCGGCTGACGGCTCCACGAACATCAATGCGACGATCCGCCGAATGCGCCGACAAGGCGGCTTCGAGAGTCGACCGGTTCGCGCACATCCGGCAGCGTCGCGCGTCGCGACTGCTTCGCCGACGCGATGGCAATGCGGCTAACGCTCGACATTCTCCGCACGCTTCGCGAATGCTGGCTTGACCGCCGTGTGCGCGGTCACCACCGGCTGAATGATCGTCGCGCGCCCATCATCGTGCGCGTCGCGGACGATCTCGTCCATCCCACCGCCTTTGATGACGCCCTGAACGAGCACGAACGGCACGACGCGGACCCGCCGCAGGCTCCACGGGCTCCGATGAGCGCGATAGTGACGAGCGTGTCCCGCGTATTCGTCACGCGCGCGAGAACTCGTGGCCGCGTCCGTCGAACGCGGACGACCGTCGCACCCTCACGCAGTCGAAGCACGCGCGTGAGGTGTCGGGACTCATCCGGTGGCAGGCGCGCTTCGCCCGACGCAGGATCGAGGTCCGGCACGAGAAACTGCGGATGCACGCGCGACGGCTTCGTCGGCATTCGCGCTATACTGCCATGCAATTGCTCGCGAGGCTGCGCGAGGCGATCGCGGCTGCAGCTCGCCAGCACGCATTCCGACATCCCCGCCGACGCGGGCACGGTATCCGGAGCCTGGCGCGACGGGATCGGCAGGACGCGGCATCCACCATTGCTCTTCAAAGGCCAGACGCTCGGCAAAGCATACGCATCATCTCCCCCTCGGTAGCGGAGGGTTCGGCACCGTCTACCTCGCGCAGGACACCTGATCGACAAGAAGGTCGCGATCAAGGTGCCGCACCGGCAGAACCTCGACTTCGGCGAGCTGCTGCGCGAGCCGCGGCTGCTCGCCTCGCGTCAGCCATCCCAACATCGTCGCCATCACGACCGCGGAGAAGCAGGACGAGCGTCTTCTTCATCGTGATGGAGTACGTGCCGGGCGAGACGCTCGAGAACATCATCGCGCGCGACGGCGCGCTCGACGCTGACGCGCGCGCTCGACTTCACCTGCCAGATCTGCAACGCCGTCGATCACGCGCACCGGCAGGGCGTCATCCATCGCGACCTGCGGCCGGCCAACGTGCTCGTCGGCGAGAACGACATGCTGAAGGTCGCCGACTTCGGCACGTCGCGCTTCCTCGAGATCGCCGCGCACGGCACGACGGTGATCGGCAGCCCGCCCTACATGGCGCCCGAGCAGTTCCACGGCAAGGCGGTGTTCGCCTCGGACATCTACTCGCTCGGCGTGACGATGTACCAGATGCTGACCGGCGTGCTGCCGTACGACACGCCGGCGCCCGCCGACATCGGACAAGCTGATGTCGGGCGAGCTGGTGTCGCCGCCGCGGCTGAAGAACGCCGCGATTCCCAAGGCCATCAGCGACATCGTGATGAAGGCGATGGCGCCGGAGATCGACGGACCGCTACCAGCGCGCGTCCGGATCTGCTCGACGACGTGCTCGGCGGCGCGAACGCCACGCGGCGCCGCGACGCCCGCAGCCGTGGCGCGCCGCCGCCAGCGATGGCCGCGCGCGGCGCCGGACGCGACGACGCGCAGAGCATCCAGAGCCGCCTGCGCGCGCGCGAGACGCCGGCCGCGCGGTTCTGCTGGCAGTGCCGCAAGCCGCTGCACGCCCGCACGCGATCGCTGCCCGTTCTGTAACGAGAGCAATAAGACCTCAGCTGTATCCGCGGGCCAACGCGCGGATTGGCCGGGACTCCACCGCTATTGGCCGCGGTGGCCGCCCCGTGTCGCGCGTGCTACCATTCCGATCGGGAGCATTGCAGATCGAGCAGCGGATGGCCTTTCCCGGCACCGGCAAGATCTGGATGAACGGCTCGCTCGTCGACTGGGCGGACGCCAAGATTCACATCGCCTCGCACGTCATCCACTACGGCAGCGCCGTGTTCGAAGGCGCGCGCTGCTACGACACGCCGCGCGGATCGGCCTGCTTCCGCCTCGACGCCCACATGCGCCGGCTGTTCGATTCGGCCAAGATCTACCGGATGGACCTGGAGCGTCGCATCGAGCGACGCTGCACCGCGGCCGTGCTCGACGACCATCACGCGCGAACGAGTTCAAGGCCTGCTACATCCGCCCGATCGTCTACCGCGGCTACGACACGCTCGGCGTCAACCCGTTCCCGTGCCCGGTGGACACCGCGATCCTGACCGTGGGAATGGGGCGCGTATCTCGGGCAGGACGCGCTGACCAAGCGGCGTCGACGTCCGCGTCAGCTCGTGGTCGCGCGCGCGCCGAACACGTTCCCGACGCTGGCGAAGACGTCGGCGAACTACGCGCAACTCGCAGCTTGATCAAGATGGAAGCGATCGCCGAGGGCTACAGCGAGGGCATCGCGCTCGACACGCAGCGGCAACCTCAGCGAAGGCAGCGGCCAGAACCTCTTCCTCGTCCGCGACAACGTCATCTACACGCCGCCGCTCGACCGCGTCGATCCTGCCGGGCATCACGCGCGACTCGATCATCACGCTCGCGCAGCGACCTCGGCTTCAAGGTCCGCGAGGAGATGCTGCCGCGCGAGCTGCTCTACATCGCCGACGAGGCGTTCTTCGTCGGCACCGCCGTCGAGGTCACGCCGATCCGATCGGTCGACAAGATCACGATCGGCAACGGCCGCCGCGGCCCGATCACCGAGGCCATCCAGCAGGCGTTCTTCGACGTCGATCAACGGCGAGGTCGCCGACCGGCACGGCTGGCTCGAGTTCGTATGACGGCGAGCCCGCGCCAGGCCGTCGGCGCGCGGAGCCCAGGCGGTCCGCGCGTAACAGAGCCGGCCGGCCAGCTGCCACCATGCAAATCAACCAGTTGCTCCAGATTGCCGTCGCCGAGCGGCGCGTCCGACCTGCACCTGAAGGTCGGCAGCTACCCGATGATGCGCGTCAACGGCACGCTGGTCGTCGCGTCCGAAGAGAAGCGGCTCGACCGCGCGCGACACCGAGGCGATGGCGCAGGCGCATCATCGGCGCCGGAGCACGTCGAGAAGTTCAGGAAGAACCAGGACGTCGACCTCGCCTACAGCATCGCCGGGCTCGGGCGCTTCCGCTGCAACGTCTTCCAGCAGCGCGGCACGGTCGGCCTCGTCCTGCGCGTCATCCCGACCCGGATCAAGTCGATCGACGAGCTCGGCCTGCCGCCGGTGCTGCAAGCGGATCGCGCAGGAAGAGCGCGGCCTGGTGCTCGTCACCGGCACGACCGGCAGCGGCAAGAGCACCACGCTCGCCGCGATGATCGACTACATCAACGCGACCCGCGCCGGCGCACATCATGACGGTCGAGGATCCGATCGAGTATCTGCACCGCGACAACCAGTCGATCGTCAACCAGCGCGAGATCGTCGGTCGACACGCAGTCGTTCGCGCACGCGCTGCGCAGCGCGCTGCGCCAGGACCCCGACGTCATCCTCGTCGGCGAGATGCGCGACCTCGAAACCGTCGAGACGGCGCTGCACGCGGCCGAGACCGGCCACCTCGTCTTCTCGACGCTGCACACGCTCGACGCGACCGAGACGATCAACCGCATCATCGCGGTGTTCCCGCCGCACCAGCAGCGGCAGGTGCGCATCCAGCTCGCGAGCGTGCTCAAGGCGGCCATCTCGCAGCGCCTGCATGCCCGCGCGCCGACGGCATCGGGCGCGTGCCGGCGGTCGAGGTGATGATCGCCACCGCGTTCATCCGCGACTGCATCGTCGACAAGGACAAGACGTCGATGATCCACGGCGCGATCGCGGCCGGCACGTCGCAGTACGGCATGCAGACGCTTCGACCAGTCGATCTTCAGCTCTGTATCAGCAGGGGCTCGTCTCGCTCGAAGAGGCGCTGCGCTGGGCGACCAACGTCGACGAGTTCAAGCTGAAGGTCCAGGGCATCGGCACCACCTCCGAGCATCGCGCGAGACGAGATGGCCAAGAGTCGGCGGCAGTCGGAGCGGCTCCGGAAATCTTCCGGTTCGGTGACTGAGCGTCGCTCGCGCATACTCGACGCGCTGCACCTGCTGGCACGCCGCGAGCTGTCGGTCGCCGAGTGCCGCGCACGACTCGCCGATCGCGACCATCCCGCAGGACGAAATCGAGCGCGGCGATCGAGCACCTGCTCGAGAACAGGCGCCCTCGACGACGCCGCGTCGCGCTGCGCGTTCGTTCGCGACGGCGCTGAACGGTCAAGGGCCGTGGCCGCCTGCGCATTCAGCGCGAGCTGCAGGAGATGGGCATCGCGCCGCGACGTCGCCGCCGAGGCGCTCGCCGAAGCGTCTTCGGCGACACGGACGAACGGGCGCTCGTTGCGCGAGGCGCTCCAGAAGCAGCTGCGCGGGCCGGACGCACCACTGAACGACCGCGCCGAATCACGCGCGTGCTCTACCAATACCTGATGCGTCAGGGGTTCACGCCCGCGCGGCGTCGGTCGCCGCTCTGCGGAAGATCGAGGCGGGCGTGAGGAAGACTGACAGGATCTGCGCATAGCAATTGAGGGTTATGCGCTCACGTGAGATCCGCCGCAGCTTCCTCGAGTACTTCGAGCGGAACGGGCACACCATCGTCCCGAGCTCGTCGCTCGTGCCGCACGACGACCCGACGCTGCTCTTCACGAACGCCGGGATGAACCAGTTCAAGGACGCGTTCCTCGGCACGGGAGAAGCGCGCCTACACGCGCGCGACGACGTCGCAGAAGTGCATGCGCGTGAGCGGCAAGCACAACGACCTCGACAACGTCGGCCCGTCGCTGCGGCATCACACGTTCTTCGAGATGCTCGGGCAACTTCTCGTTCGGCGACTACTTCAAGAAGGACGCGATCCCGTTCGCGTGGGAGCTGCTGACGACCGGCGTGGAAGCTGCCGGCCGGATCGGCTCTATCCCGACGATCTTCAAGGGCGAGGCGGGCATCCCGCGCGACGACGAGGCGCTCGCGATCTGGACGAAGCTGCGTCCCGGCGGATCGGATCACCGAGCTCGGGCTCGCCGAGAACTTCTGGCAGATGGGCGACACCGGTCCGTGCGGCCGCTGCTCCGAGATTCACTACTTCCGCGGCAACGAGTTCCGTGCGACGAGGAGCGGCACGGACGGTCGTGCCGCGGACTCGACTGCAGCTGCGATCGCTACGTCGAGATCTGGAACAACGTCTTCATGGAGTTCGACCGCCAGGCCGGACGGCACGCTGCAGCCGCTGCCGGCGCCGTCGATCGACACCGGCATGGGCCTCGAGCGCATCACGGCGGTGATCCAGGGCAAGCTCTCGAACTACGACACGGACCTCTTCACGCCGATCCTCGACGCGATCGGCGCAGCGCGCCGGCCGGCAGCTACGGCGGCGACGCTGGACGATCCGTCCGACGTCTCGATGCGCGTGATCGCGGATCACCTGCGCGCGATGACGTTCCTCATCGCCGACGGCGTCGTGCCGTCGAACGAATGGCGCGGCTACGTGCTGCGCAAGATCATGCGGCGCGCGATGCGGCACGGCAAGAAGCTCGGCTTCACGGAGCCGGTCCTCCACGATCTCGTCGACGTCGTCGTCGCCGAGATGGGCGACGCGCTATCCGGAGCTCGACGACAGAACCGCGACGCCATCGTCCGCGTCGTCCGCAGCGAGGAAGAGCGATTCGACGCCGTGCTGACGGCGGGTCTGCCCCGCCTCGAGGAGGCGCTCGATCGCGCGGCGGCGGCCGGGCACCGTCGTGCCCGGCGACGAGGCGTTCCGGCTGTACGACTCGCTCGGCGTGCCGCTCGACTTCATGGAGGACCTCGCCGGCCAGCGTCAGCTCGCGCATCGACCGCGAGGGGTTACGACCGCGCGATGGAGGGCCAGCGGGCGAAGGCGCGGGCCGGAAGCGCGCTTCAAGGGCGCCGAGCGGGCGATCACGTGGACTGGCGACGCCGGATGTGGAACAGACGCTCGCAACGGCCGGAGACGACTTCGCGGGCTACGACGCGACGACCGTGAGGCGGCACGCCGATCGTCGCGATCTTCGACCAGAGCGGCGCATCGGTCGACGAGCTGCCGTCCGGCGAAACGGGCTACGTCGCGCTCGGCCGAACGCCGTTCTACCTCGAAGCCGGCGGCCAGGTGTCGGACAGCGGCACGGCTGGTCGGCGCGCGACGGCGGAGGCGCGTCGTCGAGCGGCATGCTTCGGCAGCCTGGCGGACGCCCGCGTCTCCACCAGGTCCGCGTGACGAGCAGGGACGGCTCCGGCGTGGACAGATCGTCACGCGCGGAGGTCGCCGACGCGGTCGCGCGATGCGACGCGGCGCAATCACACGGCCACGCACCTGCTGCACGCGGCCCTCCGGCAGGTGCTCGGCGGCCACGTCAAGCAGGCGGGCTCGCTCGTCGCGCCCGATCGCCTGCGGTTCGACTTCGTGCACTTCGCCGCCGATGACGCGCGAGCAGATCGATGCGATCGAACCATCGTCAACGAGCAGATCGGTGCGCAACATCGCCGGTGCAGACCGAGGTCCGCTCGACGGAGGAGGCGATCGCCGCCGGCGCGATGGCGCTGTTCGGCGAGAACTACGGCGATCGCGTCCGCGTCGTGTCGATTCCCGGAGTTCAGCGTCGAGTTGTGCGGCGGCACGCACGTGCGCGCAACCGGCGATATCGGTGCGTTCATGGTCGTCGAGGAATCTGGCGTCGCAGCCGGAGTCCGTCGCATCGAAGCGCTCACCGGAACGGGGGCGGTCTCCCGGATACAGGAACAGCGCGCGTCGCTCGAGGGCGTGGTCCAGGCGCTCAACACGACGCCCGCGCACGCCGTCGACATGCCGTGCAGCGCCTGCAGGCCGACGCCAAGCGATCTGGCTCGAGAGGTCGACCAGCTGAAGATGAAGCTCGCGCTCCGGGTAGCGGACGGCAGGCAGAAGCCGACGCGCCGCTCGTGGTCTCCGGCATCAAGGTCGCCACCCAACGGGCCGACGGCCTCGAGAAGACGGCGCTTCGCGGGCTGTCCGACTCCGCTTCGCGATCGTCTCGGGAGCGGCGTGGTCGTACTGGCGTCCGAAACCGACGGCAAAGTCACGGTGGTGGTTTCCGTGACGAAGGACCTGACGTCCCGGGTCCAGGCCGGTCGCATCGTGCGGGAGCTCGCACCGATCGTTGGCGGAGGGCGGCGGCGGCCGGCCGGACTTCGCGGAGGCGGGCGGAAAGGAACGCGTCGAAAATCCAGGACCTGCTGAAGGCCGTGCCGGACGTGTTGCAGAAGCTGCTCGCCTGACGCCCTCAGAATTGAGAGAGACCGTGCCGTTTCGGAACACTTACGGCCGGTCTGTCCTCGTAAGTCGTTGATTCGGCCTGGATACTGGCCTTGCGATTGAGGTGGTCCGGACGACTCCCGTCCGGTCACTTCAATGCTGTCCCGACTCCTCTCCTCGCGTTCGCGAGCACTGACGCTGCTGGCGTTGACGCCCGTTCCGGCCAGCGCGCAGATCTACGTCTGGCGGGATGCGGCCGGCAACATGGTGCTCTCGGATCGACCGAAGGATCCTTCGGCACGGACGTTCTGCAGTCGCGACCACCGGCAATCTGAGGGTCACGCGACAGGCCGCCAGCAGCCGCGCCGCGGCCTACGACGACCTCGATCGAACATCACTCGGCGGCCCAGGGAGTCCGACCCGCCCTCGTTCGGGCGGTGATCCAGGCGGAGTCCGCCTACAACCCCAACGCACGATCGGTCAAGGGCGCGATGGGCCTGATGCAGCTGATGCCTGCGACGGCTGCGGATGCGGCGTCGCCAACCGCATACGATCCCCAGGACAACATCCGCGCGGTGGTGGCGCACTGCGGTCACCCTGCGACGGCATGACGACAAGGAAGAGGCTCGCCCTGGCGGCCTACAACGCAGGCCCCGGAGCGGTCGAGAAATATGGCAACGCCGTCCCACCCCTACCGCGAGACGATCGACTGCGTCGATCGGATCCAGGGAAGGATGAGAGGCGGACCCGCAGGCGCCACGCGCCGTTTCGCCTGTATCGCGTCGTTCAAATCATCGACGGGCGTGAGGTCGTGAAGTTACCCAACGTCGCGGCGCCGGGTGCGGAGCTCGTGTCGTCGGCGTCGAGGCGGTGATCTTACCGGTCCAGGCGTCAGCCCCCATCGGCCTCGGCACTACCAGCGTCAGCGCGCAGCCGCGCGGTGCGATCGCCCGCAGACCCGCGCGCCCACCATGCAGCCGTGCGATTCGTGCAAGGCACGCCGCGCATGAGCGCTCCCGGCTGACCGCTCGGGTGTTCACCGAAATCCCGATCGAAGAATCGCCTCGATCCGTGCACGTCGATCGAGGCGATGTTCTGCGAGACCTCCACAATCAATGCCGGCTGCACGCGCGCGCCCTCGACCGCGATGCGCAACTTCGACATCTCGCCGTTGCACAGCAGCAGAATGCCGTGCGCCATGCACTCGAACGCGATCGCCAGCAGTCGCGGGGTCCGCGGGAATCCGGTAGCCCGCATCGGAAACGGTCACGTCCAGAACGACGTTCCTCAGGCGAGCTTCGGGCCTGATCCGGGCTAACAACCGGTTGACGAGGGCACCGACGGTCACCTGCTCCCGCGCGGCAGGCGCGTGGCTGTCGAGAACAGCCGCCGCCCTCGCGGAGCGTCTCTGCGCGCCGCACCTCCACGCCCATCAGGTCGGCAAGCACCGCAGAGCCGCAGCTCATCGTCGTCGACAGCCGCAGCGATCATCGAGGGCGACAGGGCGCTGCTCTCAGCGGCACCGATTGCACTGCGCAGGTCGATCGGAACGAGTTCCAGCGGAACGGTCTCTTTCGCTGTGATCTCCGCGACCGTGGCGGCGACGGCACGACGTCCGGCCGCCTGCCTGAGACTCTCGAGCCCATCCCCCGGCGTCGTGCACTGAGCGCATGGCACTGGCCTGCAGGCCGACCGCCATCGCCGCCCGAAGCCGGTTGCGCCCGGCGATCACGCAGTAGCGCCCGGCGTCGAGCGTGACGAGGGAGCGGTTGCAGCACGCCGACCGATCCGATCGACTGCTGCAACGTGGAGAGGTCCGCTTCGCTGTCCGGCACCGCGTGAAAGTCCGCAACGGCGATCTCGCGAACGGTTCTCAGGGGGTGCGTCCCCCATCAACTGCTCGACGTAGTGCCGGCCACGCCGCATCCGGAAGGCCTTCGGAAGGCCTTCTCGAACGGGCGTCGAGGGAGATCCTTCCGACGTCACCGGATCGAACTGCACGCAGCGCACTCCTGGAACGGATGGTTTGCCGTATTCTACAATCAACTCGTGGACGCCATCCGTCTCGACATCTGGCTGGATGTCGCGTGCCTGTTCCGAACGCGCCCGAAGCGTGAGAGGCGTGCAAGAGCGGAAGGGTCGGCGATCAACGATCAGCCTGCGAAGCCGCATCGCGAGATCCATCCCGGCGACACCTCTACCATCAAGCGACCCTGGGCCGGCGCCAGCACGTCGTCGTCAAGACGCCGGCCGATCGACACATCGCGAAGGCGGAGGCCCGCGCGCGCTGCGGATGATGACGCCGCCGCCGACGGCCGACGAAGTCGAGGCACGGCAGATGGCGAGGCTGATGCGACCGTTCCTTCAGGCGCGCGAGCCGACCAGGCGCGCCCGGACAAACGCCAGCGTCGGGCGCTCCGGAAGCTCAAGGAGCAGAGCTGATCGGACCGTGTCGCGGGCAATCAGTCGCGGGGAACTGCCCGCCGATCGAGCATGAACTTGACGCCGAAGCGCGGAAGCGTAGCTTCGCCAGACTGGAACGAGCTCGATGATGTCCTGGAGGGGTCCCTTGTAGCGGCTCGTGTCCAGGTTGAGGGAAGGCTCGGTCCGGAGTAGTGGATCAGGCTCTCCACCCCGCGCGCCATGTTCTCGTAGTTCGCGAGCAGCTGGAGGAGGTCTTCCTGTTCCTCGTCGGTCGTGTGTCCTCGCTCGGCAAAAGACCGCCCGGTCGGCCCTCCGAAGATCATCTCACGGACTTGTCGGAATTCGAAGGTCCAGCGGAAGGTGCTGCTAGAATAAGCAGTTTGCGGCCGCTCTGCGGCCCTCGATAGGCTGACTTCGAATCCAACCAGCCCGGGCAAGTTCCGGAGCTCAGCACCAGAGGAACGACGCACAGTGGCCAGGTCACGAATCCGCGCTCAAAGCGCATCGGCAGAACGTCAAACAACGCGAACGGAATCGGCGGCTCCGCACCTGGCTTGCGCAGCGCCTCCGCGACATCCGGCAGCGATCGATGCAGGCACGCCTGACGACGTGAAGGACGCGTCCGTCAGACGATCCGCTTGTCGACAAGATGGCGAGCAAGGGCCTGATACACCGCAACACGGCCGGACGCTACAAGTCACGCCTTGCGGCGCGTGTCAGCCGGAGTTGCGACAGCAGGCCTGACAGACGTCGGGCCTCGCAGTAGTCATCCGCACAACTCCACCACGAGTCGCTCGAGGAGCACCCGCGGGTCTCCCACCGGAGCTCTTGAGATCCAGGTCCGTTCGAAACAGCGCCTCGACGGCCGCCGGAACGCGCCTGGGTCTGGGTCATTGCGAGCTTTCTCCCGGACGAACCACGCCGAGCTGCCCCAGGATCGCGTAGGGCACGCCGCCCGACTCCAGCGCCAGCGCGAGCTCGCTGGAGCGCCTCCGGCGGTCATGGCCCCTCTGAATGGCGGTCGTGACCGCCCAGTCGTCCTGAGACGACTCGGCGCTAACCACTGCCCTGCGCGTCCGTCACGGTCGATCTTCGAGCTGCCCGGCGGCGATAGAGCATCAGGCGATCGACGTCACCCCGGAGCTTCGACGATGTCGGCGCCCGCGCGCTCGGCAACGAGACGCTGCAGCCGCCGGCATCGATCTGGACTGCCGGCCTCCGCCGACCGCCTGACTTCACCAGACCCTCGGCCGTGACGCGCGACCTGACGCTGGGATCTAGCCGTGCGCGTCCCTCGATCCCTTCAAGCCCCAACATTCGACGATCGTCGCGGTCTTCTGGAGTTGCTTTGCAAAGCCGGCGGCTGCGATCGACATCCGAGGCGACGAGGACGAGCGTCGTGCGATGGCTCCGGCGCACTGCACGTAGGCCTCGAGCGCATCCAGATCGTCCGGGCTGCCTCTTCGTCTTCCGCCGTCGAGTGCTCTTCTTCGACAGCCTTACCTTCCGCTTCGGCTTGAGCAGCTCTCTCCGCGCGCAGCACCGATAACGACTCGCGATGCGACGCCATCATCGGGCAGCAGTTCGCGCGGCTTCGACAATCGAGGCGGCGTTCACCGATGCGATCCGGTGGCGTAGACGCGCTCGACGTTGAACGCCCGGCAGCTCGTCGTCGACCAGCGCTGCGACATCGGCGGCCAGGCCGCGACATCTCCGCGTCGTCGTCGCCGACGAATGAGGTAGATGGGATCAGGGCGCCGCTGGGCGATCTGTTTCCGCACGGCCGCTACGGAGAGCGCCGGCATCAGAACGGCTTCCAGCATCGCGCTGACGACCGCACGCGCGAATTCGGAGGCGAGGCGATCGAGCGCGTTCGCGTCATTCCGATGAGGAAGGCGCTGGCGTCGCCGTCGCGGCTGACGCAGTGCGTGACACTCATAGGTCTCGCTGAACTGCATGTCTGGATTGGCCCAGATGACCTTGTTCGCCTTGACGTCGCGCAGCTCGACGCGCGAGACCATCGTCAGCACCATGCCGCGTCGCCTGCTGCTGTGCGTTGAAGGCCGCCGGGCGCGAGAATGGCGTTCGATGATCTCGCCGCGTCAGCACGCGTCGATCCTTCAGGCGTCGGGGCTGACCGTCCAGCGGCCTCGTCCTGATCAGCTCAGCCCTGACGCTTGTCCGTCACCCGCTGCTCGATCTCGAATGAGGCTCGTCGTGTTGGTGAAGAGCGGCACGCCGATGGTCTTGATGGAAGCCGGCAGAAACGACCCGCGGCCCGAGAGCGAATAGCCGCAGCCCGGCAACGCCGATGCCGCGAGACCACCGAGCAGGAAATGACGGCGCTCCATCATCACGGACACAACGATGCTGACGAGGCGAGCTGCGCCTCCGGCGATGACGACCTTGCGAACGGTCTTTCCTTCGAGTGTAACGACCGACCTGCTGATCCTTCAGCGCCGCTCTCCCGCAGGTCGCTCCTCAGAGATGTCCGCGGGCAACTGCCAAACGGGACCGGACCTTGCCGTTGACCTGGACGGGAACGGTGATCTCCGACGCCCGGGCGACCATCCTCCTGATATTGCGGGCCAGCCGGCGGCAGTCGACACCGCCGCCGGTGCCCGAGCAGCTCCCACAACTCCTCCGCCATGTGCGGTGCGAATGGAGAGATCATCAGCACCAGCGCTTCGACCGCTTCCTTCAGCACGGCAACGGTGCCAGCGCGTCACCAGCGCCGACGGCCGTCTCGATCGTCACGCTGCTGGCCGAGCGAAGCGCACTCGCTCTTCGCGCAGAAGCCGCATACAGCTCGTTGACGAGCTCCATCAGTCGCGGAGACGGCGGTGTTCAGGTGCACCCGCGGATCGAGATCGACCGTGACGCGCCGGATCGTCTCGTGCGTCTTCCGCCGCAGCGCTCGTTCCGCGTCGTTCAAGCGCGAGCGTCGCCGGGGCCTGGAATGCCCTCGCCGCCGATCGTCTCGCGCCAGCTGGATCGACGAGCCGCCAGACGCGCGCGAGGAAGCGCAAGCTGCCTTCGAGGCCCGCGTCCGTCCACTCGATCTCTTTCTCGGCGGCGCCACGAACATCACGTAGAGCCGCAGCGCGTCGGCGCCGAACTTCTGCGATCATCGTCGTCCGGATCGACGACGTTGCCCTTCGACTTCGACATCACCTGCGCCGTCCTTGAGCACCATGCCCTGCGTCAGCAGGCTGCGTGAACGGCTCGTCGATGGTCGATCATGCCGATGATCGCGAAACACGCGCGCGAAGAAGCGCGAGTAGATCAGGTGCAGGATCGCGTGCTCGACGCCGCCGCTGTAGAAATCGACCGGGCCCCAGTATGCGACCTTCTCCGGATCGAACGGCAGCTCGGTCGTTCTTGCGGATCGCAGAACCGGAAGAAATACCACGACGAGTCGACGAACGTGTCCATCGTGTCCGTCTCGCGGCGCGCGGGGCCGCCGCAGTTCGGGACACGTCGACGTTCACGAACTCCGGGATCTGCGCCAGCGGCGAGTCGCCGCGGCCGCTGAACTCCGCGACCGTCGGCAGCTCGACCGGCAGATCGTCGGGCGGCACGGGCACCATGCCGTACGTGTCGCAGTAGATCGACCGGGATGGGCGTGCCCCAGTATCGCTGGCGCGAGATGCCCCAGTCCTTCAGCCGGTACTGCACCGTCCGCTCGCCGATGCCGCGCTCGCTCGGCGGCCGCCGTCATGCGTTCGACGGCCGCGTCGCGTCGGAGGCCGTCGTGAACTCGCCGGAGTTGACGAGCGTGCCGTCGCCGTCGGCGGCTTCGTCAGGTCGTCGCGTCGACAGCGGTTCGCCGTCGGGCCGCACGACGACCGTGATCGGCAGGCTGTACTTGCGCGCGAACTCGAAGTCGCGCTGGTCGTGTGCCGGGCACGGCCATCACCGCGCCGGTGCCGTAGTCGACCGAGCACGAAGTTCGCGACCCAGATCGGCACCGGCTTCGTTCGTGAACGGGTTGATCGCCGCGCGGCCGGTGTCGAAGCCCTTCCTTCTCGACCTCGCCGGTCATCCGCGCCGTGCGATCCTGCGCCGGAACGCTCTGCGACTGTTCGCGAAACGCTGCGGATCCGGCGACCGGTCCGGCCAACTGCTGCGACGAGCGGATGCTCCGGCGCGAGCAGCGACGAAGTTCGCGCCGTAGATCGTGTCGATGCGCGTCGTGAAGACCTCGATCGTCGTCGTCGCGTCGCCCTCGACCGAGCGGGAACTTCGACGCGCGCGCCTTCGGACCGCCCGATCCAGTTCCGCTGCATCGTCAGCACCTTGTCGGGCCACTCGGTCAGCTCGCTCGATGCCGTCGAGCAGCTCGTCGGCGTAGTGCGGTGATGCGGAAGAACCACTGCTCGAGCTCGCGCGGTCTCGACGGGCGTGCCGCAGCGCCAGCACGCCGCCGTCCACGACCTGCTCGTTGGCGAGCACGGTCTGGCAGCTCGGGCACCAGTTGACGCGTCGAGCGCCGGCGATACGCCAGGCCGCGCTCGAACATCTTGATGAACAGCCACTGGTTCCACTTGTAGTAGTCGGGCAGGCAGGTCGCGATCTCGCGCTCCCAGGCGTAGCTGATGCCGAGGCGCTGCAGCTGCCCCTTCATGTGCGCGATGTTCTCGAGCGTCCAGGTCTCGGGATGCGATGCCGTTCTTGATCGCGGCGTTCTCGGCCGGCAGGCCGAACGCGTCCCACCCGAACGGATGCAGCACGTTGAAGCCGCGCATCCGCTTCATGCGCGCGACGACGTCGCCGATCATGTAGTTGCGGACGTGCCCGACGTGCGCGTGCCCGGACGGGTAGGCGAACATCTCGAGGCAGTAGAACTTCGGCCTGGACGGGATCTTCGGTGACCTCGAAGGCGCGCTCGCTCGCGCCAGCGCTCCTGCCACTTCTGCTCGATGGTCTGGGGTTTGTAGTCCGGCACGATCTAGAAATTATAACCCACGCCAATACGGCGACTGGGCGGTCCGCACGGACATTCAGCGCCCGTCCGCCGCGGATCGCCGACTCACGTGGCGTCGGTTCGAGCGCGTCCCCGGGCGGACCGGCGAGCGCGGAGAACGAAGCCTCGACGCACTCGCCGAGCGCCTGCAGGTCGTAGCCGCCCTCGGTGACGAGCGCGATCCGCCGCTCCTCCCGCCCAGCCGTGCAGCGCCTGCACGATCGCCGCGTATCCGTCGGTGGTGACGCGCATCGACGCCAGCGGGTCACGATCGTGCGCGTCGAAGCCGGCCGACACGATCACCAGCTCCGGACCGAACTGCGCGAGCACTGGACGCACGATCGAGCTGTACGCGAGCGCATAGTCAGCGTCGCCAGCGCCCTGCCTCGAGCGGAACGTTGACGGTGAATCCGGCGCCTGCGGCGCTGACCGACTTCGTCGGCGGCGCCGGTGCCGGGTAGAACGGAAACTGGTGGCTGGACACGATATAAGACGCGTGGATCGTCGTAGAAGATCCACTGAGTGCCGTTGCCATGGTGCACGTCGATGTCGACGATGGCGACGCGCGAGAGTCCGCGCGGCGAGCGCGTGCGCCGCGCCGACCGCGACGTTGTTGAACAGAGCAGAAGCCCATGGCGCGGTCGCGCTCGGCGTGATGCCCGGAGGCCGGACCAGAGCGAACGCCGGCGCGCCGAGTCATCGAGCGCATGGTCGACAGCGCCGATGGCCGCCCCTGCCGCCAGGAGCGCGACCTCCTGCGATTCTGGCGACGTGAACGTGTCGGCGTCGAGCATCACGGCCCGGCCTGCCGTTGCTTCGATTTCGTCGAGTACTGCGCGCCGTGGACGCGCGCGAGCTCCTCGCGCGTGGCGGGTCGCGGCTCGACAGCGTGGCGCCACCTGCGCGCAGCCCAGTCGGCGGCGACCCGATCGAAGACCTCGGCCCGCTCGATCCGCTCCGGATGGCCGGGTGGCGTGACGTGGGCACCGAACCGGGGTGATGTGATGAGGATCGATGACGGACCTCCGGTCAACAGGGCGCGGGCCCGGCCTTCGAGCGTCGCCAAGCGTCCGCTCCGAGCTCCCGACGCTTCTCTTCCACCGTCGCTTCGGTCGCATCCGGCACCGCCAGCGGCGGCCCAATCGCAACGGCGACCGTGGCGAAACGGCCTCGGCAGCTGGGTGCGATCCCAGCTCCGCGCCGTCCAGAAGCGATCCGCCTCGACGTGGAACGGCAGGATCGGATTGCCGGTCGCGCCCGCGAGCCACACGGCGCCCGGCTGCGCGACGCGCGCCGGACCGCGCGGCCCGTCGACCGTGAAGCCGGCCGGCCGGCCGCCGCCAGGTCACGCCGCAGCTGCACCAGCGCGCGCGCGCCGCCGCGCGACGTCGATCCGCGCGCCGTGCCGTAGCCGAAGCGCTCGATGATGCCGGCGATCCACTCGCCGTCGAAGTTCTCGGCTGGTGATGACGACGATGCCGCGATCGCGGAAGTAGAAGGTCGCCGGCAGGATGCGGCCGTGCCAGAACGCGAAGATCGGCTGGCGGCCCGACGCGACGATCGCGTCGAGGTGCTGCGACGCCCTCCGACGCGCCACCGCAGCGTGCGCGCCGAGCGCGCGCCGATGACGGGTAGCCGGCGCCGCGGCGATCGGCGGCGGCCTTCGAGGCGCTTCGAGCCGGCGAGCGCACGATCCGGACGACGCTCACATGCCTGTCGTACTGCGGTCCACCGCCGCCCTCCGGGCGGCACCCAGTCGATGATCTGATACGGATCCATGATGTCGCACGTCTTGCAGTGGACGCAGTTCGACGCGTTGATCTGCAGCCGCTTCGTGCCGTCGCCCGTCATCGACCATCTCGTAGACGTTCGCCGGACAGAAGCGCGTGCACGGGTTGCCGTACTCTTCGCGGCACCGCGTCGCGGCAGACGTCCGTGTCGTGCACGATGAGATGCGACGGCTGGTCCTCGCGATGGCGCGTGCCCGAGTAGTGGACGTTGGTCAGCCTGATCGAACGTCAGCTGGCGATCGATCTTCGACCGGGTTGATCGCGGCGCTCGGGATCGGGCCGGCCGTCACGGTAGTAGTCCGCCAGCTTCCGCATCCGCTCGTAGCCGGCGTGCGCCGGCATCGGATCGCGAACCCACCAGCCGCCGGTGACGAGCGACGAGCCCGGAGTACGCGCAGGCCCGCGAGCAGGCCGTAGCCGAACGCCTGGTGCACGTTGCGAACGGGATACAGCTCGCGCCGCACGGCGCTGGCGTCGATCGCCGTCTCGATACGCCTGCAGCGCGCGCCGCCGACGCGTCGCCTGCGCGGACGGCGTCGAACGCCGTCTCGGCCGCGAGCATGCCCGGTCCGCATCGCGAGGTGGATGCCCTTCAGCCGCATCGAGTTCATGAAGCCCGCCGGCGTCGCCGGCGATCAGGGCGCCGTCGGCGTAGACGTCGCGGAATCGTGTGCCAGCCGCCTTCGGGCAGCGCCTTCGCGCCGTAGCGCACCATCTGGCCCGCCCTCGAGCAGCGACGCGACGAACGGATGCCGCTTGAAGTGCTGGAACGCGACGTGCGGATCGAACATCGGATCCTGGTAGTCGAGCCCGACGACGAACCCGACCGACACCAGTCCGTCCGGGCATCGCGTAGATGAAGCCGCCGCCGAACTCCTCCGATCCGCAGCGGATAGCCCATCGTGTGGATCACGGTGCCGGGCGTCGACCCGGTCCGCCGGCACTTCCCACAGCTCCTTGATGCCGAGCGCATACGAGCTGCGGCTGATCGGCCCGTCGTCGAGCCCGAGCCGCCGCACGAGCGCCTTGGTCAGGTTGCCGCGCACGCCGTCGGCGAGGATCGTGACCTTCGCGCGGATGTCGACGCCCGGCTCGAACGTCGGACTTCTGCTCGCCGTGCTTGTCGATGCCCGCGATCGCCGGTGCGCACGCCGACGACGCGCGTCGCCGTCGTAGCAGCATCTCCGACGCCGGCGAAGCCCGGTGAAGATGTCGACGCCTTCGGCCTCGACCATGCCGGCCGAGCCACTTCACGAACCGGTTGAGCGAGATGATGTAGTTGCCGTGGTTCGTGAGCGGCGGCGGCGTGATCGGAAACCGGAGCTTGCCGCGCTCGCGTGAGGAAATAGACGTCGTCGTGGTGCACCTCGCGACGGCGAGCGGCGCGCCTCTCGCCTGCGAAGTCGGGAACCAGATCGCTGCAGCGCCGACGGATCGAGCACGGCGCCCGACAGCATGTGCGCGCCGGCCTCGCGCGCCTTCTCGAGGACGGCGATCGCGAGCGGCTCGCCGCCCTGCGCCTTCTGCAGCTGCGCCAGACGGAGCGCCGCCGACATCCCGGCCGGGCCGCCGCCGACGATCGGACACGACTCAGGGTTTCGCTCGCACGGTCGCAGCGGTCTCGCGCTGTCGGCCACCTAAGTCGGTCGCCTTGCAGCTCGGCGATCATCGCCGGCACGACCTCGAACAGGTCGCCGACGATGCCGTAGTCGGCGACCTCGAAGATCGGGCGCGTCTGGCGTCCTTGTTGATCGCGACGATCGGTCCGCGAGCCCTTCATGCCGACCAGGTGCTGGATCGCGCCGGAGATGCCGAGCGCGACGTAGAGCTTGGGCGCGACGGTCTGCCCGGAGCTGCCGATCTGCCGGTCCATCGGCAGCCAGCCGGCGTCGCAGATCGGCCGCGACGCGGCGAGCTCGGCGCCCATCGCCTGCGGCGAGCTCCTGCGGCGATCTGCAGATGTCTCCTGCCCCTTGATGCCGCGGCCGACCGCGACGATGCGCTCGGCCTGCGAGAGATCGACCGCCTGCTTCGCTTCCTTGAACGGCGCCTCGGGCTTCTGCCGGATCGTCGACGCGTCGATCGCGACGTCACGGCCTTGCGCATCGGCGCGGCGCCGCGCCCTTCGTCGATCGCGTCGGCGCGGAACGCGCCGATCTGGAACGTGACGAGTGCGGTGCGGGCCCGTCGACGGCGACGTCGGCGCTGCAGCTTGCCCTGGAACATCGGCCGCACGAACGATCGGCCGCCCGCCGTCCTTGATCGCCGATGCACGTCGGTGACGAGCGGCCGCTCGAGCGCGCGCGGCGAGCGCCGGCGCGAAATCGCGCGTCTGGTAGGTGTGCGGCAGGAACACGCAGCGTCGGGCGTCTCGGCGGCGATGAGCTGCCGCGAGCGCCAGCGACGATAGCCGTCGGCGGTGTACTGCTCCAGCGCGGCGTCGTCGACGACGATCACTTCGGCGCGGCGGCGGCCGCGCAGCTCCTGCGCGCCGCGGCGTCGACGCCCGACCCGAGCACCGCGATCTGTCGACCGGCCCGCCGGCCGTGCTGCGCGGCGGCGATCGGCTTCCAGCGTGGCGCGATTCAGCTTGCCCGTCGCGCTGCTCGGCGACGACGAGAATCACAGACGCCCTCGCTTCGTCGCGCAGGCGCCTGACGAGCTCCTTCGCGGCCTCGGCGGGCGAGCCCGGCAGATCATCTGCGTCTTCTTGCCCTTCTCGGGAACGTAGACGCGCGATGATCCGCTGCGCGCCGCCGGACGCGGCCGGCGGCGCCACTTTCCGGATCTCTTTCTTCTTCGCCGCCATGATGCCCTTTGAGCGTCGCGTAGCGGAGCTGGTTGATGCCGCTCTGGATCGTCAGCAGCGCCGGCAGCGGCAGCGCGACCCACTGGAACCAGCCGCCTTCGAGCTCGCGCTTCACGCGCAGCGCCGGCCGTCGCTGCGACCTGCACTTCCATGATGATCGTCGCGTGCGGCATGCCGAGCGTCTCGGCGAGGACGACGCCGACCTGGCCGAAGCCCTGGTCGTCGGACTGCAGCCCGGTGAGCACGAGATCGAACTGCTCGGCCTGCATCGCCGCGGCGAGCGCGTCCGCGACGCGACGCGCGTCGGCGGTCGCCAGCGCGTCGGCCTCGACGTGAATCGGCGCGGTCGGCGCCGCGGGCGAGCGCCTCGCGGATCACCTGCGCCGCGCGCGCCGGCCCGGCGCGAGCAGACGACGACCTCGCCGCCGTGCTTCTCCTTCGAGGCGCAGCGCCTCTTCGAGCGCGTAGGCGTCGGGCTCGTTCAGCTCGAAGCTGGCGTCCTGGTCGCGGATCCAGGTCTTCTGGTCGTTCACGCGCAGCTGCCACTCGCGCGTCACGACCTGCTTGATGCAGACGGCGATTTTCATGATCGCTGATCAGCTGCCAGCTGTGACGCATTCAGCGCTCGACGACTGACAGCTGTCGAGCTTCAGCTCGAATCTGCGTCATACCGCTTGAACAGCAGCGCGCCGTTGGTGCCGCCGAAGCCGAACGAGTTCGACAGCGCGTAGTCGATCTGTCATCGGCCGCGCTTCTGTTGCGGCACGTAGTCGAGGTCGCACTCCGGATCGGGATGCTCGAGGTTGATCGTCGGCGGCGCGATCTGGTGCTTGATCGGCGAGCGCGGTGATGCCGGCCTCGAGGCCGCCGGCGGCGCCGAGCAGGTGCCCGGTCATCGACTTGGTCGACGACATCGCCAGCTTGCAGGCGTGCTCGCCGAACAGCCGCTTGATCGCCGAGCGTCTCGAGTCTGGATCGTTGATCGGCGTCGAGGTGCCGTGCGCGTTGATGTAGTCGACCTGCGGCCGGCGTCGACGCCGCGCCTTCCGCAGCGCCATGCGTCATCGACGCGGACGGCGCCGTCGCCGTCCTCGGACGGCGCCGGTGATGTGGATACGCGTCGGCGGTCATGCCGTAGCCGACGAGCTCGGCGTAGATCGGCGCGCCGCGCGGCGCGCGCGAGCTCGAGCGTCCTCGAGGATGCAGACGCCGGACCCTTCGCCCATGACGAAGCCGTCGCGGTCCTTGTCGAACGGACGGCTGGCGCGCTGCGGATCGTCGTTGCGCGTCGACAGCGCGCGCATCGCGGCGAAGCCGCCGACGCCCATCGGCGTGATCGCCGCCTCGGAGCCGCCGGCGATCATCGACGTCGGCGTCGCCGCGGCGGATGATCTCGAACGCGTCGCCGATGGCGTGCGCCGACGCGGAGCACGCGGTGCAGGTCGCCGAGGTTGGGGCCGCTGCGCGCCGAAGCGGATCGAGACCTGGCCGGCCGCGAGGTTGATGATCGACGCGGGAATGAAGAACGGCGAGATGCGGCGCGGGCCGCCTTCGATGCAGCGCGACTGTGCTCGCGCTCGATCGTGCTGAAGCCGCCGATGCCCGGACGCGATGAAGACGCCGACGCGAGTCGGCGATCTCCGGCGTCACCTGCAGCCGCGCGTCGTCGACCGCGAACTGCGAGGCGGCGAGCGCGAACTGGATGAAGACGTCCATCTTCTTGACGTCCTTCTTGTCGACGAACTGCAGCGGGTCGAAGCCCTTGACCTCGCCCGCGATCCGCGCCGAGAACTGCGACGGCGTCGAACCGCGTGATCGGCCCGATGCCGCTCTGCCCGGCGCAGAGCGCCTCCCAGTTCGCCTGCGTGCCGATGCCGAGCGGCGACACCAGCCCGACGCCCGTCACGACGACTCGCCTGCTCAAGTCGGCCTCCGCCATCTTACTTCTTCTTGCCGTGCGACTCGATGTACTCGATGGCTTCCTTCACGCGCGTGATCTTCTCGGCGTCCTCGTCCGGAATCTCGATCCCGAACTCCTCTTCGAACGCCATCACGAGCTCGACGGTGTCGAGCGAGTCGGCGCCCAGGTCGTCCACGAACGACGCGTCCGGCGTCACTTCTTCTTCGTCGACGCCGAGCTGCTCGACGATGATGCTCTTCACCTTGTCTGCTACTGCCATTCAGTCCTCCAACAGCCTCACGCCGAACGCCGCGAACCTGACCAGCCTACATATACATGCCGCCGTTGACGGCGAGCACGTGCCCTGTAATATACGACGCCTCGTCCGACGCGAGAAAGCACACCGCCGCGGCGACGTCGTCCGGCGTGCCGAGCCGCCTGAGCGGGATCTGCGACGCCCAGTCCTCCTGCGCGCGTTCCCGGTGATCGCGCGCGTCATGTCCGTTTCGATCAGCCCCGGCGCCACGACGTTCACCGTGATGCCGCGCGAGGCGACCTCGCGCGCCACCGCCTTGGCGAAGCCGATCAGGCCCGCCTTCGACGCCGCGTAGTTCGCCTGCCCGGCGTTGCCCGCTCTGGCCGACCACCGAGCTGATGCAGACGATCCGGCCGCCGCGCTGCCGGATCATCGGCTTGAGCACCGCCTGCGTGAGCGCGAACGCCGCGGTCAGGTTCGTCGCGATCACCGCGTCCCAGTCCTCGCGCTTCATCCGCAGCATCAGCTGGTCGCGCGCGATCCCGGCGTTGTTCACCAGGATGTCGATCCGGCCGTGCCGCGTCGAGCGTCGCCGGCGACGAGCGCGTCGATCGCCGCCGGCGTCGGTCACGTCCAGCGCGACGCGACCTCGGCCTTGCCCGCCGGCCGCCGCAATCGCCTCGGCCGTCGCCGCCGCGTTGCTCGCCGCGCGCGGCCGCGACCACGTGCGCGCCCTGCGCCGCCAGCTGGCGCGGCGATGGCGCGGCCGATGCCCCGCGACGCCCCGGTCACGAGCGCCACACGGCCCGACAGGTCGATCATAGCTTGAAGTTCCGTCAGCCTGCGGTCGTCAGGCTGCGCGCAGCGAGCGTCGTCGCAGCCCGCTCGTCGTCTTCGACGCTGAGCACGGTCACGCTGCGATCGATCTTCCTGATCAGGCCGCGCGAGCACCGTGCCCGGGCCCGACCTCGACGAACGTGGTGACGCCCGTCGGCGATCAGCCGGCGCACGACGTCCTCCCAGCGCACCGGGCGACGACACCTGCCGGATCGAGCGCCTCGATCGCGCGCCGCGGCGGTCGCTTCGGCTCCGCGTCGACGTTGGCGACGACCGGGAATGCGCGGGTCGTGCGACGCCAGAGCGCGCGCAGCTCGGGGCCAGGCGCTCCTCGGCCGGCTTCATCAGCGCGCAGTGGAACGGCGCGCTGACCGGCAGCGGAATCGCGCGCTTGGCGCCCGAGCGCCTTCGCCCGCTCGCCGGCGCGGCGCCACCGCGTCGCGCGTGGCCGGCGATCACGATCTGTCCCGGGCGCGTTGAGGTTCGCCGGCGAGACGACCTGCCCGTCGGCCGCGCTTCGGCGCACGCCTGCGCGACACCTTCGGCGTCGAGCCCCAGAATGGCCGCCATCGCCCCTCGCCGACCGGCACCGCTTCCTGCATGTATCGCCCGCGCGCGCTGCACCGTGCGCAGCGCATCCGCGAAGGATAACGTACCCGGCCGCGACGTGCGCCGAATACTCGCCGAGGCTGTGCCCCGCCGCGAACGCGGCTGCGATGCCGCGCGACGCCACGCAGCCGCGCCACCGCGATGCTCATCGCGAGAATCGCCGGCTGCGTGTTCTCGGTCAGCATCAGCCGGTCGTCCGGGCCGTCGAAGCACAGCGTGCTGAGCGGCTCGCCGAGCGCGGCGTCGGCCTCGGCGAACGTGTCGCGGCAGATCGGGAACGCGCTCGGCCAGCGACTCGGCCCATGCCGACCTTCTGCGCGCCCTGTCCAGGGAATACGAACGCGATCATCTGGATGGATCGAGGTCGGATCGGGGATCGGCCGGCGGTCATGGGCGACGCCGCGATTCTGCCACGTCCCTCGACAGACGCCCAATAGATCTCGTTCACGAACCGCACGGCCATGGTGACGGCGTTGCGCCACCGCCTTGGCAGACGACCGGCCGTGGCCGACGATGCAGAGGCCGTTGAGGCCGACGAGCGGCGCGCCGCCGTACTCGGAGTAGTCGACGCGCCGGCGGAAGCGCCGGAACGCCTGGCGCGACAGGACGTAGCCGACGCGCGCCGCCGAAGGTCGCCGCGAGCTCGTCGTGCAGCAGCGCTTCGACGGTCTCGACCGAGCCCTTCGCTGACCTTCAGCGTGACGTTGCCGGTGAAGCCGTCGCAGACGATGACGTCGGCCTCGCCGGCGTAGACGTCGCGCCCTTCGACGTTGCCGATGAAGTTGACCGGCGCGTCCTTCAGCAGCTGGTGCGCCTCGCGCGTCAGCTCGTTGCCCTTGCTCTCTTCCTCGCCGACCGACAGCAGCCCGACGCGCGGCGCGTCGCAGCCGAGCGCGACGCGCGCGTACGCCGATCCCATGCACCGCGAACTGCACGAGATGCGGCGGCCGGCAGCCGACGGTCGCGCCGGCGTCGAGCAGGACGGCCGGCGGCGCGCGCGTCGGAATGATGGTGGCGAGCGCCGGGCGATCGACGCCGGGCAGCAGGCCGAACGCGCGCGTGCGCGGCCATGACCGACGCGCCGGTGTGGCCGGCGCTGAACAGCGCGTCGGCGCGGCCGTCGCGGACCGCGTCGGCCGCGACGCCGGATCGAGGCGCGCGGCTTGCGGCCGCAGCGCCGGCGCCGCGGCTCTCGGACATCTCGACGCGATCGGGCGCGTCGATGATCTGGACGTCGATGCGCCGGAACAGGCTGGCGACTGGATGCCGCGCCAGCTCGCGCCTCGATCGCGGCGGCGTCGCCGACGAGCAGCAGCCCGACCTGCAGGTGCCGCGCCGCGACGAGCGCGCCATCGACGATGACGGCCGGCCCGGCGTCGCCGCCCATCGCGTCGATGGCGATTCTGCATCGTCTAGCCGCCAGTCGCCAGCGTTCTAAAGCTGTCTAACGTTGCCGACTAGCTACGAGCTCTCGCGGACTGTTGAACTGTTCGGCTGGTGAGCTTCTGAAGCTGGTAGCTGATCTGGGGATCACGCTTCTTCGACCGCACGGACCTGACGGCCCTTGTAGAAACCGCAGTGCGGGCACGCACCTGGTGCGGCGACTTCGCCTCCACGGCACTGCCGGGCAGGCGCCGACCGGCACCGGCTGCAGCGTGTCGTGCGTGCGCCGCTTGGCAGTCCGCGTCTTGGGAATGCCGGCGTTTGGGATTCGGGCATCGTGTCAGTTCTCCTTCTCTCGGTTCAGCAGCCCCTTGAGCGGCGCGAGCCGCGGATCTTCCCAGATCGGGAGTGCATCGCGCACGTCGGTGCGGTTCAGGTTCGTCCCCGCATGCCGGGCAGAGCCCGCGGCAGGCACTGCGCGCACAGCGGCTTCATCGGCAGCGCGAGCACGAAACTGCTCGCGCAGCAGCTCCATCACGTCGAGCGCTCCCTCGCGATAGAACGCCGTCGTCAGGTCGTCTTCCCGACCTCGCGCTCGGGCTCGTCGGCGCGCGTCGCTCGACCCTGCGCACGTGGCGAGCTCGAATGCTGACGTCGATCGGCACCTCGAACGTCGGCGTCGAGACACCGGCCGCATCTGCCGCCAGCCGCGTCGTGGCCCGGCCGGTCGACCCGAAAGGCCTCGCCGCCAGCCTTCTCGACGTCCATCGCCAGCTGGACCGGCGCGAAGCGACGCGGTATTCCTCGTCCGGCGGGTCGAACGACGCCGGCTGGAATGTCCGCTCGACGTGCTCGCGTGAACCGTGGAGCCTGCTGAGATCGAGAAGCATGGATCGGCCAAGCGCCCGAAAGTCGGGCGGGAACCCGTCATTATACATGCAAAAGCCTGCCTGGAAGCTGCCAGCTTCCGGCTTCCAGCTTCCAGCATCCGGCTTCCGGCTTCCGGCTCCCAGCATCGGCCCCGGGCTTCCGGCCTGGTCTGGGACCGACTCCCTGACCCCCTGACTGACTCCCGACTCCCATTTGCCGACTGTCTCCCGACCCACGACTGCCGACTGACTCCCGACCCCCGACTGTCGACCGACTGCCGATCCCCGACTGCCGACTCCCCGACTGTCACAGTTCAGTCAACGACACCCACGGTTTCGGAATGAAGAGCTGCTCGAAGAGGCGGACGGCGTAGCGGTCGGTCATGCCGGCGAGGAAGTCGCGCGTCGGCGACGTCGAGCGCCTTCCTGCTCGACGGTCCGGCGGTCGAGGAACGTCTCCGGGCTGCTCGCGGACCTTCTCCCACAGGCCGCCGAGGATGCCGGCGGCCTTCCTGAACTCGGCGGTCGCGACGTCGTTCTCGTAGACGGCCTCGAACAGGAAGCTGCGCAGCGCCAGGATCGCGTCGAGCACGCGCTCGCTCATGCGGATTTCGGTCAGTCCGCCGTCGAGCGTCTCGATGCACGACGTCCGTCACCATGCGTCCCGATCCGCTGCGGACGACGTGCGTGCCGAGCACGGCGATCGGCGTCGCGCGGCAGGTCGCTCGGCCGCAGCAGCCCGGCGCGCGCCGCATCGTCGATGTCGTGGTTGACGTAGGCGATGATGTCGGCGACGCGCGCGATCTGCCCTTCGACGGTGCTGGCGCGATGCTCCGGGCGGCGCGCCGACCGGCACGCCCGTGCTTGCCCTTCGAGTGCCGCGCGATGCCGTCGCGCACTTCCCACGTGCAGGTTCAGGCCGCTGCCGGTCGTTCTCGAGCACGTCGACGATGCGCAGGCTCTGCTCGTAGTGGCTGAAGCCGCCGGGCACGAGCCGGTCGATGACGCGCTCGCCGGCGTGGCCGAACGGCGTGTGCCCGAGATCGTGGCCGAGCGCGATCGCCTCGGTCAGCTCCTCGTGCAGCCGCAGCACCTTGGCGATGCGTGCGCGCGATCTGCGAGACCTCGAGCGTGTGCGTCAGCCGCGTGCGGTAGTGATCGCCGGTCGGCGCGAAGAACACCTGCGTCTTGTGCTTCAGCCGCCGGAACGCCTTTGAGTGGATGATGCGATCGCGGTCGCGCTGAAACGCCGGCCGGATCGCGTCCTGCGGCTCCGGCGCGCAGCCGGCCCGCGGCTGTCGGCGCTCTTGGCCGCCTGCGGGCGCGAGGATACTCGACGCTCGCGCGCTTCGAGCTGTTCGCGGATGGATGCGCCATGGCGCACGCTCAGTTATCAGGTCTCGCAGGAAGCTCGTGCCGTGCGCGAGCGGCCGACGCCGAAGATGCTCGGCGAGCGTCTGGCCGAGATCGGCGAACGTCGGTGCGCGTGCCGAGGTCGACGCCGGCCGCGCACCGCCGCGCCGGCGACGAGCAGCGGCACGTGCTCGCGCGAGTGATCGGTCGATCGGCGTCGTCGGATCGTTGCCGTGATCGGCCGTGACGATCGAGCAGGTCGCCGGGCGCGAGCCGCGGCAGCAGCGCGGCCAGCCGCGCGTCGAAGCGCTCGAGGTTCGCGGCATACCCGGCGATGTCGTTGCGGTGGCCGTACATGCGTGTCGAAGTCGACGAGGTTCGCGAAGATCAGGCCGCGATCGGCGTCGCGGCCATCTCGCTCGTCGATCTCGTCCATGCCGTGGTCGTCGCTCGTCGTGTGCGACGGCGCGCGTCATGCCGCGGCCGGCGAACAGATCCTCGATCTTGCCGATGGCGACGACCGGCATGGCCGGCGGCCGTCGAGCGCGATCGAGCAGCGTCGGCGCCGGACGGCGTCGAGCGCGAAGTCGCGGCGGTTGGGCGTTCGCGTGAAAGCGTCCGGGCACGCCGACGAACGGCCGCGCGATCACCCGGCCGACGCCCAGCCCTCGCGCCGACCAGCTCGTAGCGCGATCTCGCAGATGCGATACAGCTCGGCGATCGGCACGACGTCTTCGTGCGCCGCGATCTGAAACACGCTGTCGGCCGACGTGTAGACGATCGGCGCGCCGGTGCGCATGTGCTCCGGGCCCGAGCTCGTCGATGATCGCGGTGCCCGACGCGACGCATGTTGCCGAGCGTCGCCGCGGCCGATGCGCGCCTCGAACTCGCGCGATCACGTCCGGCGGAAAGCCGTGCGGAAACGTCGGAAACGGCGCGATCGAGCACGATGCCCGCCATCTCCCAGTGACCGGTCACCGAGTCCTTGCCGGGCGAGCGCCTCGGCCATGCGTCCGAACGCGCGCCGAGCGGTCGACCGGCGCCGGCGACGGACATCGGCTGACGCGCGACCAGGCGCGAGCCGAGCCGCAGCGTCGGCAGCGTCAGGCCGACGGCGCGCGGCGATGTTGCCGAGCGTGTCGCTGCCCTCGTCGCCGTATGCAGCGCGGCATCGGGCAACTCGCCGATGCCGACACTGTCGAGAACGATGAGGATCGACGCGCTGGGGCCGCGGCAATCGGTCGGGGACCCGCGCCTGCGGCACGGCCGGCTCAGCGCCTCATCGTGGCGACGAGTAGTAGTTCACGGTCGCGCGGCGAGCGGATCGTCGCGATGGCGTGCTTGAAGACCATGTGATCCGGCGCCGCGTGCTCGACGATCACGGCGAAGCGATCGAAGTTCTTGACGCGCGCCCTCGAAATCGGAGCCGTCCATCAAGTCGGATGTGGACCGGCAGCTTCTCCCTGCGGGCGTAGTTCAGGAACACGTCCTGAATGTTCGGCTGTGCGGCAACTGACGGACGCGACTCACGAGTCTGGGCCATCGCGGCAGGCTCTCCACGGCAGCGACCGCACGGGCGACCTCTTCGAGCTGTCTCGCTCGATCGCCTGCGGCGTCAAAATCCATCGTAGATTAGGCTCTTCCTGAACCAGATCAACTGCCGCCGCGCGTATTTCGGCGGTTCTCGCTGGGCGATCAGGTCGCGCGTCTGCCGCTTCGTCTCGCACGCCGTGCAGGTGCTCGAGCGCCTGACGGTAGACGAGGCCGGTGAAGGGATGCGCGCGTCTCCGGAACGCCCGACGCGCAGCAGGCCGCGGATCTCGTCGAGCAGCCCGCTGATCGAACTGCGCATCGACTCGGCGCGCCACGCGATCGGCGATCTCCCGGCGGAATCCTCAACGCGGACGGCGGCGATTCGATATTCGGGAATCGGCGCAGGCGGTCCGGGCGAAGTGTGCGGTCAGCGGCCGTCCGGTCAGCACGTAGACCTCGAGCGCGCGGATGACGCAACCGATCGGGCGCATGCAGGCGCGACGCGCCGCCGGATCGACGCGCTGCAGCATGGGTGCAGGCGCTCCGCCCGCGCCGTGCGGCCACCCGCTTCGAGACGCGCGCGCAGCGCCGTGTCCCGCCCGGCCCGGGAAAGAAGCCGCGGTGAGGGCGCGGAGTAGCGCCCGGTCCCGCCCACCAGAATCTGGCAGGCGGCCGCGGCTGGAAATCGCCCGGATCGCCGCCGCCGCGTCCCGCGCGTAGTGCGCCGCCGAATACTCTCGAAAGCGGGCCGGCCACGTCGATCAGATGGTGATGCCGGCGCGCGCGCCGACCGCACCTTGTCCGTGCCGATGAGCAATACGTAACTTCGAACGAAGTACAAA
>ERZ1370068.1220-contig-11112_pt1 | contig 31505 bp, 27 predicted proteins | sample MGYA00561227_ERZ1370068 | MGnify/ENA primary metagenome ERZ1370068 (study PRJEB38410, sample SAMEA6850437) | metagenome | study: Metagenomic assessment of the ecological functions of the soil: analysis of the soil microbiota associated with the...
GTCTCGTCTCTGCTGGCGCGCAGACCACGCTGGACCTGAAACGCCGGCGACGAAGTCACCGACACCATGGTGCAAGCCGGCAGCTTCGCGAACACGAATTTCGGCGCGTCGGAGGTGCTGGCGACGCGCGCCGAGCACGAACGCCGCAGACTAGCCTGCGCCGGGCGCTCCTGAAGTTCGACACCCAGAGCACGATGCCGGCAGACAATCGCCGGTCCAGCTCGGCGACGCTGACCTGTGACGGTCAACGCTGGGCGGAGCCGAGGCGAACCGCACGATCACGGTGTTCCCGGTCTCGAGCTCGTTCCTGCAGGAAGAAGCGACCTGGAATGTCCGCCGCTGCCGCGACGCCGTGGGCATCGGGCGGCGGCGACCTGGGCGCCGCATCGGTCGCCAGGTCCGTTCCGAATACGGCCGGCGCCCGAGTGGACATCGACGTCACCGGCCTCGGTCCAGGCGGCGTGATGAACGGCACGAACGCTCGCGCGTATACGCGGCTCGCTCTGGCCGACCTCGGCGCGTCGACGCTCGTCGTCGCACCGCGAGTACTACTCGTCGGAAGCCGTCGATGCCCTCGGTGCGGCCGGTCCTGACCGTCGCTACGGTGGCGCCGTCGCTGCGCCGCCGCCGCCCGCCGCCGGGCACCGGGCGTACACGCTGCCGCGCTGTTGAACTACAACACCCATCACGGCGGCTGGCACGGACGCGACTCACAGCACCGACCGTGATCGCCGGCTGGGTCGTCGAAGACGAAAGCCGACCTCGGTCTCGCTCAGAGATCGAGGTCAACGACAGCTGGAGCCCAGGGAAGGATCAGGGCGCATCTATCAGACGCTCCTGCAGCAGAAGACCGGGGTCACCTGGCATAAGGTGTGGTCTAGCCGCGCCGGCGCCACGACCGGGCCTCGGCGAGCTGATTCTCTCGAAGCTATCCGTTCATCGCGACGTCGCGGCGCGTGCTCAGCGGAAATCGTAGCGCGCTCGACGCGATGATCAGCGTCAACGGCCGGACAGTCAACTTCACCTCGGTGCATCTGGACAACGCGACGCAGGCGAACCGCGTCAAGGAAACCGCTGAGCTGCTCGCCTGCGCAGACCACGCTGGCCGAGAACCGCATCGTCGTCGGCGACTACAACGCGTGGCCGAACACGACAGAAATCGCGAACATGAACAGCCGTACGTCGACGCCTGGGTGGCGGCGAAGGCGGCAGGGACGGCGCGTCGTCGTGGTCGGCCAATCCCGACGGGATCACGCACGGCAGCCACCGCATCGACTACATCTTCCAGTCGAAGGGCGCGTCAGATCTGAAGCTGCTCGGCGCGCAGGTGTTCGACACGAGCGACCATGGCTGGAAAAGACAGCGGTGGCGGGCGGCGAGACGGCGCTGCCGAACTCCACCGGAATCGATCCGTCGGACCACCGGGCCGGTCATGGCGGTGTTCGAAGTCCGCCAGATCAGTCGGCGGTTCGACGCGAGTCCCAAGGGCCGGTTCCTCGAGGCGCTGGCCTTCGTGTTTTCGGCAGGGTGATTGCCAGACCTCTCTGGCCTGACCGTGACGCCGCTGAACATCGACGACGTCGGATCCCCCGCGTGGCGGATATGGTCGCGTCAGACCGACGAGATCCGATCCGATCGGGCGCTGGTCTTCTACGGCGCTGGCTCCCCGCGGGCGCACATCTCCTGACCTCGATTCAATGGCAGTTTCGATCGGGTGTCTCCTCATGCTGGGTGGGGACGCTGCCCGGCTCTGCTGGCCGTTCTTCGAGAACTGTCACACGGTCCGTGTGTCGGTCTGGCCGTCCATCACACGCTGTGGGCGTTCTTCCTGCTTCTCGGTTCTGGCGGCCGCATGCTTCCTCGTCCGCAGGATCTCCGCGGGCTACTGGCTGTTGGTCCCGGTCACGGCAATCCGTCTGCTGATCATGATCCAGGATTACCGTCTCCGCGCGAACCAGCACTACATGCTCAATTGGTTCGCCGCCTGCCCGTTCCCTGCCGGGCAAGCGCCTCTCCTGCACCATCTGCTGGTGTCGCGTACTTCTGGGCCGGCGTTCTGAAGCTCGACTGGGAATGGCTGTCCGGCGTCGCACTGCATAACCACAGGGATCGGCTGTGGCTGCCGGCGTCGCTCGTGGCGGCGAGCTGCGTCTACGTCGTCCTGCTCGAGACGACGTTGATTTTTGGCTTACTCGAGGCGAAACCTGATCTTCTACGCGACGCTGGCGCAGCTCGCGCTGTTCCACATCTTCTCCTGGGCTGATTGTCGGCTTCTGGGTACCCGACGCTGATGTTCTGTCTGCTGAGCATCCTGCCGCTGACGCGCCTCCTGCATCCGCCGGAGTGAATGGGTCACCTGGTCTTCGCTGCGCGATCTGGGTCGCCAGCGGCTGAACGTCGCGGTGCTGGCAACCTTTGCGCTTCTGCAGATGGTGCCTCACGCCTTCCAGGCGACTCCGCGCTGACGGGAGAGGGGCGGGTCTGCGCTGCACACATGTTCGACGCGCTCGTCGTGTGCGAAGGCAAACCGATCTACCACCCTCGCTGATGGCTCGTCACGGAAGACTTTACTTCCCGAGGCTCAGCGCCTGCCGCATCGCAGCCGGTGCGATCCAATGATCTTCTTCGATCTCGCTGAAGAACAGCTGTCGTCAGCGGCCACCTGGTGATCGATCTGGACCTGAGCCTCAAGTCGCGGCACAGCTCGAATCCGCAGGAGCACCAGACAATCGACATCAAGAGCTTTTGCGCCGCCATCCCCACCTACGACATGTGGCGGCACAACGCCTGGATTCACCCGTGAATCAGGCGGCTCGCAGCGAGGTGTGATTCCGACCGAGGACGCGTCGAGCTGAAACAGCTACAGGGCAAGCGCTGGCAGCCAGCTTGTCGCTTCGCGGTAGCGGCGCCGGCCGAGTCCGTACAGCAAGCGCGGCATCACGCACGTTGAGGAGGCGTGCGCCGACCCCCATGCGAGGGAGAAGGTATCGGGCGGCGTCGGCGCCAAATTGTGCGTCGGCCGATCGCGGGTCGCGCTTCGGCGCCGCTTTGTCCTGGAAGGGGATGTGAGCGAACCGCGGGGCAATTGCGGCAGCACCGCCTCCGAGAGTGGAAATGACTTGTCGGAGGCGGACAGGGTTGGCGACATGACGTCGGGCGGCAGTGACGAGAGAAAATCGTAGAGATCGTGGCCGAGGCATGGACTATAGACGGTCGGGACCTGGCGCATCGCATCCCGTAAGGCACGAGCGCCAGTTCCCGCCGGATTCGGTTCCAGAAATTGAACGACTTGATTGATCCGCGCCGCGATGCCGCTCCAGCTCGGCAGCGAAATGACCGACGGCCCGATCGAAGGACAGCGCGCTGCCCGGAACGGCGCACGAAACCCGCATCAGGAACGCTTCGTCGGACCAGAGAGTTGACCGAGCAGCCGCGTGGCGAGCTCTGCGCATCCGTCCTGCCTCGAACAGCGTCAACGCCTTCGCGGCTTCAGAAACCGGTTCGGCACCGACAGCGCGCCGCCAAGGCCGTCGTAGAGTGTGCGTGCCTTCCTTGAGCTCATCGACCATCGCCACATGCACACGCGTGCTCGTCCGCGCACAGATGCGTCCCAGTTCTTTCTCAGCTCGGGGATGAATCTCGATGCCGCCTGGCTGAGGAGCACGCGGGACGCCGGAGCCTGCGCGCGATCAGCGGCGCAATCCGTTCGTCCCTCGACGCGCGCGGCGGATAGCGGGGAATCGTGGACCGCGCGTGGACGGCGCCCGCTCGCAAAGCCTGAACAGATGTGCCTTGAATCGCGCCCGCCGCTGAGCGGCACGACGACGTCGTCGCCGGCCGGCGGCCTGCGGGCCATCGTCGCGGAACAGCTCGACGAATCCGTCGATGGCGGCGTCACGCGACAGTCGTTGGGTGGCGGAACGAATCGGTAGCCGCCCGAAAGCGTGACCGTGCCGTCGTCCCAGGTGAGCGTGCCGTTTGGCGGCAGGGGTGCGAATCGAACGAAATGGCGTGTCGTCGCCCAGAAAGAAGCCGAGGCGGAGAAACACGGCAGTCCCGTCCGTCGAATTCCGTTGGCGCACCGGCGTCGACAAGCTTCACGAGTGGGACGGCGAGACAGTCAGCCGGCTGCCGTCCTGCACGTAGAAGAGCGGAGAGTGGGGCACTCACCTGTCGGTGCGACCGTCAGCCGGCGGCCGTCCCACGACCATTCCGCGAAAATTCCATCGGGCGGTTCGCCCGTTGCCTTGGCGATCAGGTGGCCGCGGAAGAATCGCGCCGCCCGATGGCTCCACGGTTGCGCCACGGCGCGTCACCGAAAGCAAGGCTCGTCCCCGCCTCCTCTATGGCGATCAGCTGATTGACCGCCGGCAGCATCGGCGACGGTCGGGACAAGTAGCGATGTTCCGCCGACTCGAGCTCGTCGGCGCGCTGCAGGCGAAACACCTCCGGAGAGGGGCGTCAGCGTCGGCTCGATCTGCTGGCAGACGGACTGCTCTGCGAAAATCTGCGCTGCCGTTGCCTGCATCGCGGCGATGCTCGCCCGCAACAAATGGTTACCCAGATCACCGCGGCAAATTGATGCTGCCGGAAGACGAGGGTTGGCGTGTCGCATTTGGTCGGCACCCGGTCTACCGGCAGTGGCCGGTCCCACGCCTGCTTGAATGACACGACTTCATCCGGCGTTCGCTTCGCGCCGTGGACGAGAATCGCGTCGGCACCCGCGCGGCGTAGGCATGCGCGCGCACGAGCAGCTTCAGTCAGGCCGTGGCCGGCGATGAACGCCTCGGTCCGCGCCACGACGACGAACTGGGGATCGCGCTGCGTCTTTCGCCGCCCTGATCTGGCCGCAGAACTCGTCAACCGCGGCCAGCGGCTGCGTTCGCGAATGAAGCTGTTGGTCTGGAAACAGCTTGTTCGAGGCAGACGCCGGCGATGCCGCGCGCCTCCAGCTTGGCGATGAGCCGTCTGACGTTGTTGAAGTTGCTGTAACCGGTGTCGCGCCGTCCATGAGGATCGGCACGGTGGTCGCGTCGGGCTATGAACTCGACGACGTCGAGCACCTGCGTCCAGGACGCTTCGTTGGCGTCCCGGAACGCCGAGGGCGGCCGCAATCGACAGGCCGCTTCGCCCAGATGCCGCCGAAGCCGGCTTCTTCGGCGATGCGCGCGCTCATGCTGTGCGCCTCCATCAGGAAGGCGAGCGACGGAGATTCGAGGAGCTGTCTGAGCCTTGCCGGAGCTGTCGGCATCGCGCGCCACCCCCAATGGAGTGGACGAGCTGCAACGGCAATGCCGGAGCGACGGCGACCGGCGGTGGCCCGCTGGCGGGGAAAGGCGAACGCTTCCTTAAATCGGGAGATTCACTACCGAAATGATGTGGTAGTCACGAGGGCGGACCAGCTCCGAGCAGGCCCGCAGGCCGTTGAGCGTCTGAATCATCGACGCCAGCAGTGCGGCGTTGCCGCCGTCGCGGGGAAACACCTGCCCGACTGACAATTCGAGGCGGCTAATCATCTCCTCGGCTTTCTGACGCCCTGATCCGTCACGGTCGGTCTCCTTGGTTGGTCGGGCTCTCGAGCCGCTCGATCCGGCTTCGGTCAGCGCACGCTGGACTTCACGCAGACCCTTCGGACGCCCCACGGTCCGACGATGCGCCACCGCGCCATCCGCAAGCGCGGCACCGAAACGGCGCGCCCGCCGGTCACTGCTCTTTACCCGCTCGAGCCACGATCTCGCGTGCGAGCGATGCGTCGACGCGGCACGTCGGACACGGCACGGTCACGCACAACAGACCAGATTCCCGGCCCCGACCCGCGGATCGAGGTCAAGGAAATTCGCCAGCACGGAGGACGAAAAAAGGGGTGGAACCAATTCGAATAGGTAGAATGCACGCGATCAGCGATAGGGCGAGCCGAGGCGGCGCGACGCGGACACGCAGGTCGGCTTCGGACGCCGGCGGCCGTGATCGTCCATGCCGCTGTCGATCAAGCCCGTCGATGAGCGCGCGGATGATCTCGGCGCGATTCAGCACCTTGCCGGTCTTGCTCGCGAATGTCGCCGGTCAGGCGATCGAGGTGAGTGAATCTGGCGATCGAACAGCACGACCGACACCTTGGACCAGGTTTCGCTGTGGACCGGCGGGCGTCCCGGGTCCGCCGCTGTCTGCGGCCGCGTCGATGCTCGCAGATGACTGCGACTGGCCCGTGTCTTCGCCATTCGGGGCACCTGCGGCCGGGATTATACAGGTCAGGTTGTTGGTAGCACAAACACAGCAATAGCAACAAGCGGCACGGTTTTCAATTCAGCGCATGACACCGCAAGGCTGCAAAGGAACGCCGTCGCATCGGCCGTCCGCCGGCCGGCGCGCGAGTCGGCGAGAAGGTCAAGGACTATCCCGCAGCTCGAGCATCCGCCTGCCCGGCGATGTGAAGGCCAAGCTGCAGGCGCTCAGCCTGATCGCATCGCGGCCGCAGTGGCGGATCATCACCGACGCGATCGACTGCTATCTTCGCGAGCGTGCCGAGCGCCGAACGGCGGATGGTCGACGAGCTGGCCGGGCACGCGCAGGCCGGTCGCGCGCGCCGCGGCAGCGGCCGGATTCACGACCGGCGCCGGCACCGGTTGCGGGGCGGCGGCGATCGGAAGAAGTAGATCAGGAACGTCGCGCCGCTGCCCGGCTCGCTGATCGACGGTGATGTACCCGCCGCTCTGCTTGACGATGCCGTAGACGATCGACAGGCCCAGGCCGGTGCCCTTGCCCTGTTCCTTCGTGGTGAAGAACGGCTCGAACAGCTTCGCGCGCGTCTGCTCGTCGATGCCGGTGCCGGTGTCGGCTGACGCTCGAGCGCGCGTAGCGTCCGGCCTTGCCCTTCGACGAGCGCGATCGCCGCGGCTTCGTCCAGCTTCGACTTCCTCGACGCTGCGACCGTCACGCGTCCGCCCTCCGGCATCGCATCGCGCGCGTTGACGACGAGGTTGAGCACCACCTGCTCGATCTGCGCCGGAGTCGGCGAGCGACCATCAGCGGCTCGCGGCGCGCAGATGATCTCGAACTCGATCTCCGGGCCGATCAGCCGGCGCAGCATCGTGTCCATGCCGCGGACGACGTCGCCGAGCGCGAACAGCTGCGAGCCGCGATCGCCTGACGCCGGCTGAACGCGAGCAGCTGGCGCGTGAGGCCGGCGCCGCGGTCGACCGACTGTTTGATCTCGGTCGCCTCGTCGCGCGCCGGATCGTCGGGCTCGAGCTGCATCAGCAGCAGATCGGCCGCGCCCATGATGCTCATCAGGATGTTGTTGAAATCGTGCGCGACGCCGCCGGCCAGCCGGCCGATCGCTTCGAGCTTCTGCGACTGCCGCAGCTGCTCCTCGAGCGCGCGCCGCTCGGTGATGTCGCGGACGAACCCGGTCAGCATCGGCGCGGCTGTCGCCGCCGATGCGCGCGACCGTCAACTCGACCGGGAACTCGGTGCCGTCGGCCGCGCAGGCCGCGTCAGCTCGAGCTGCCGCCCGCGCGAGCGGCCCGTCGCCGGTGGTCATGTAGTCGTTGAGCGCGCGCGACCTGCGGCGCGCGATCGGCCGGCGGCAGCAGCAGCTCGACGTTGCGGCCGAGGATGTCGAGCCGCGCGTAGCCGAACATCTGCTCGGCGGCCGGGTTGAACTCGCGGATGTTCAGCTGCTGAGTCCATCGTGATGATCGCGTCGTGCGCCGCCTCGAGAATCGCGCCCTGCCGCGCCTCGCTCTCCACGCCGGCGCGATACATCTTGTAGGTCAGGTAGAGCGGCGCCGCGGTCAGCAGCAGCGTCAGCCAGTAGCCGGAGCTCTCGCGTCACCTTGATGACGACGGCGGCGGCGGCGGCGCCGAGCAGGTAGCTCGGCGCGCTCGACGCGAAATCGGTCTTCCAGATCCGCCACGGCGTTCTGGTTCGTCGTCAGCGCGATCGCCACCGCGATCGGCACGGTGTTGACGAAGAAGTAGGTCAGCGCCATGCCGGCCAGCGGCGACGATCGGCGGCTCGGCGTCGGCGTCGGCGTGGCCACCCGAGGCGCATGGTAGACCTGGCCGGCCGCCTGCACGGTCAGGACCAGCATCGCCATGTTGAACAGCGTGCGGTACAGCGGGTTCGGCGACCGCGCAGTTCAGCGTCGTCTGGCTCCAGCCGCTGGCCGCGCCGACGATCATCGTCGCGTGCGGTCCGCGGAGGATCAGCGCGGCGATGTCGACGACGTACGAGACCGACATGTTCGAGCCGCTGGCGATCGGGAGACTGGATCTTGAAGGCGGAGGTCAGCGACGAGAGCAGGACGAGGACCAGCAGCGGGATCGACCGGCGTGAACGACGCGCCGCGGGCACGAGCGCGGCGAACGTCAGCGCGCCGAGCGCGATCACCGCGGATGATGTACCAGCGCCCGCGGGGCGGGAGATCCCGAAGCAAAAGCGCTACCGGTAGTCCATATCGTGCTTTGACAATGTTAAAACACTTGTTTTATACATCTGTTTGAGACCGCCGATATGTCGAGAAATGCGAGCGCTCGTTCTCCTTGTGCTGCTCGCTGGCGGCCGGCGCCGGCACCTACGCGCGTACCGCCGCATGGCGCCCGCCGCGCTCGTCCTGCACCGGCATCGTCACCACCAACGACGTCATCGTCAGCCCGCAGATCGCCGGACAGATCGGTCAGCTGCTGGTGACCGAAGGCGACGCGGTCAAGAAGGATCAGCTCGTCGCCGTCATCGCGCCGGACGAGCTGAAGGCCGACACCGCCTACTTCGCGCAGAACGTCGAGGGGATGTCGTCGCAGATTCGCGAGTCGGAGGCCGCGCTCCGGCTGCAGGAGCGGCAGACCGCCGATCAGATCCGCCAGGCCGAGTCGACGCTGGCCTCGATCGAGGCGCAGGTCGAGGCCGCGGCGGCGGACGTCGAGCAGACGCGCGCCTCACCTACACGCGGACGCAGAACCTGTCGCGGCCGCGGCGTCGTGTCGCCGCAGGAACTCGATTCAGGCGCGCACCGCGCTGACGGCGCGCGCAGGCGCAAGCTCGATGCGCTGAAGAAGCAGGTCGAGGCGCAGCGGGCGACGGTCGCGCTGGCGCGGTCGAACGCCGAGCAGACTGCCGTGCGGCGCAGCCAGGTGCAGACCAGCGAGCACATGAAGCAGGCGGCCGTCGGCGCAGCAGCGCGAAGGCCGACGTCCGGCTGCGCTACACCGAGATCCACGCGCCGATCGACGGCATCGTCGACGTCCGCGCCGGCGCGGGTCGGCGAAGTCGTCGACCCCGGGCCAGCCGATCGTGACGCTGATCAACCCCGACGACCTGTGGGTCCGCGCCGACGTCGAGGAGAGCTACATCGATCGCGTGCGCATCGGCGACACGCTGACCGTGCGCCTGCCGTCGGGCGTCGAGCGCGACGGGCACGGTCTTCTACCGCGGCGCCGACGCCGGCGTTCGCGACGCAGCGCGACGTCAGCCGCACCAAGCGCGACATCAAGACGTTCGAGGTCGCGGCTGCGCGTCGACAACAAGGATCGGCGGCTCGCCGTCGGCATGACCGCCTACGTGCTGATGCCGGTCAGTAGAGCAGACCTGAAGGTCTGCGCTACGATCGAGCGCGGACGTGTAGCGCAGGCCTTCAGGCCTGCAGGACCTATGAACGCGATCGACGTTCGCGACCATCGTCAAGAAGTTCGGCGACTTCACCGCCGTCAAGGGCATCAGCTTCGCCGTCGAGGAGGGCGAGATCTTCGGCCTGCTCGGCCCGAACGGCGCCGGCAAGTCGACGCTGATCCGGATGATGGTCGACGCTGCTGCCGCCGACGTCGGGCACGGCGGTCGATCAACGGCTTCGACGTCGTCGAAGCAGTCGGACGGCGTGCGCCAGTCGATCGGCGTCATCCCGCAGGCGATGACCAGCGATCTCGAGCTGAGCGTCGAAGAGAACCTGATCATCTTCGCCAAGCTGTACGGCGTGCCGCGCGTCAAGCGCGAGCGCCTGATCGACGAGCTGCTCGAGGCGGTGGAGCTGACGCAGTGGCGGCAGGCGCAGGTCAAGAACCTGTCGGGCGGCATGCGCCGCCGCGTCGAGATCGCGCGCGGCCTGGTGCACGAGCCGCGCATCTTCTTCCTCGACGAGCCGACCACCGGCCTCGATCCGGTGTCGCGCGTCGCGGTGTGGGAGATGCTGCGCGAAGATCAAGCGCGAGCGCGACCTCGACCATTCTGATCACGACGCACTACATGGACGAGGCCGACAAGCTGTGCGATCGCATCGCCATCGTCGATCACGGCGAGCTGAAGGCGCTCGATTCGCCGCTGAAGCTCGAAGGCGTCGATTCCCGGCAAGAACTCGCTCGAGGTCAGCTTCGCGAGCGCGCCGCCCGGCTGGCAGGAGCGGCTCGAGCGGCTGCCGGGCGTCGAATCGGTCACCGCGCACGACGACGTCTTCCGGATCGCCACCGGCAACGGCCCGGCGACGACGCTGGCGCTGATGGAGCTGGCGGCGACGGCGGGCGTCACCATCGGTTCGCTGTCGGTGCAGAGCACGCTCGCTCGACGATGTGTTCGTGCACTACACCGGGCGGGCGCTGCGCGACGCGCTGCAGGACGCGAACCCGCTCGACCGCGGGCCGAGCTCCGCTCATGATCACTGAGCCGACGCTGGAGCTACTGCATGGGCCGAACCTGGGCGATCATCGAACGCGAGTTGCGGCGCTTCCGGCGCAGCCCGGTGCTGATCGTCATGGCGCTGGTCATGCCGATCGTGCAGCTGGTCGTCCTCGGCTACGCCTTCGGCGGCAACGTCAAGCACCTCAAGCTGGCGATCGTCGATCAGGATCACGGCGTGCCGGCGGTCCGGGTGCGCGAGCTGGCGTCGGCGGCCTCGTCCGGCGCGCACACGATCGACATCGCTCGACTACGCCGATCAGGGACAGGCGATCGACGACCTGCGCAACGGCCGGGTCAACGGCGTGCTGACGATCCCGACCGATTTCTCGCGCCGCGTGCTGGCGAAGAACGAGCCGCGTGTCGCGCTGATCGAGGACAACACCGACAGCTTCGTCTCGGTGGCGATGGCCGGCGACGCTCGGCGGCATCCTGCGGGCCTACAGCCTGCCGGCGCACGCGCCGCGCATTTCCGGCGCCGCCGTCGCTCGACGTCGTCGAGGATCTACCCGTACGTGCCCTACGTCCAGTACCTGCTGCCGGGATCGGTCGTGATGTCGATCTTCATGATGGTGATGATCGGCGGCGGCATCATCTTCATCGACGACAAGGCGCGCGGGCTGCACGAGGGCTACCTGGTGACGCCGATCACGAAGCTCGAGCTGATCGCCGGCTTCAACATCTCCGGCACGATCAAGGCGGTGCTGGCCGGCATGTTCCTGCTGATCATCGGATCGGTGATCGCCGGCGATTCCCGAACGCCGTTCGACCCGATGCGCCTGCTCCGGCTGTTCGTCGTGGTCGTGCGTGACGTCGTTCGCGCTGATCAGCCTGATGTTCCTGCTGATGGTGCGGGTCAGCGATCCGCTGCTGCCGCGCGCGGTGTTCGGCGTGCTCAACACGCGTGCTGTATTTTCCGAGCGGCGCGGTCTACCCGCAGCAGGGCTTTCCGGGCTGGATGCAGGTGATCGCCGTCGCCGATCCGTTCACCTACGCGGTGCACGCGTTCAAGAGCCTGCTGCTCGAAGAACACCGGCTTCGCGGCGATCTCCTACGACCTCACGTTCCTGCTGATCTTCTCAGTCGTGTCGCATGAGCGCCGCGACGACGCCTGTTCAAGCGGTCGCTGTGACGCGCACGCGATACGCGAGACGCGCGAGCGGCTGCTGAAGGCGGCCGACGCGGCTGTTCGCCGACCGCGGCTTCAAGAAGGTCACCGTCCGCGACATCTGCCGCGCGCGCGCGCGCGAACGTCGCCGCCGTCAACTACCACTTCGGCGACAAGCTCGGGCTCTACCGCGAGGTGCTGCAGTCGGCGATCGACGGGATGCGCGGCGACCAACGACGCGGCGCGCGAGGCCGGCGCGACGGCCAGCCGCCGGAGGAGCAGCTGCGCCGTTACATCGCGCATCTTCGTGCACCGCGTGCTGACGCCGGGCAACGACACCGTCCACAAGCTGATCAACCGCGAGATGAACGATCCGACGCCGGCGCTCGACGCGCTGGTCGAGCAGGGCGTGCGCCCGCGCGTCGAGTATCTCTCCGGCCTGATCGCCGCGAATCATCGGCTGCGCACCCGACGGATCAGCGCGTGCTGCGCTGCGTCGCCAGCGTGCAGTCGCAGACGCTGTCGTATCTGCCGAACCCGATCGTCGACGCGCCTCGGCCTCGCGAACCAGCCGACCGCGGCGCAACCTGCGCGACATCGCCGATCACATCGCGGAGTTCTCGCTGGCCGGCATCCACGCGGTCGGCCGCGCCGTGCATGCCCGCTGATCCGGCCGGACGATCCTGACGCTCGTCTGCGCGCGGCGGCGCATCCCGCCGGCTGGGTCAATCCCGAACCGCGCGGACGCTACGATCTCGTCGTCATCGGCGGCGGGCACGGCCGGTCTGGTCAGCGCGATGGGCGCCGCCGGGCTCGGCGCGCGCGTGGCGCTGGTCGAGCGCGCGCTGCTCGGCGGCGACTGCCTGAACACCGGCTGCGTGCCGTCGAAGGCGCTGCTGCGGTCGGCCCGCGCGGCGGCGGACGCGCGGCGCGCGCCGGAGCTCGGCGATCCGCGTCGCCGGCGTCGACGTCGATTTCGCGTCGGTGATGCGGCGGATGCGGCGAGCGGCGCGCCGACATCAGCCCGCACGATTCGGCCGAGCGCCTGCGCGCGGCCGGCGTCGATGTCTATTTCGGCGAGGCGCGCTTCATCGGACGCGCCGCCGTCGCGGTCGGCGGGCGCACGCTGACGTTTCGCCGCGCCGTGATCGCCACCGGCGGCCGGCCGGCCGTGCCGCCGATTCCCGGCCTGGCGGCCGTGCCGTATCTCACCACCGAGACGCTGTTCGCGTTGACGGAGCAGCCGCGGCGGCTCGGCGTCATCGGCGCCGGGCCGATCGGCTGCGAGATGGCGCAGGCGCTTCGCGCGGCTCGGCACCGAGGTCACGCTGATCGATCAGGCGCGCGCAGGTGCTGCCGCAGGAGGATGCCGACGCGCGCGGCGATCGTCGCGCGGCCGGCTGACGGCCGACGGCGTCACGCTGCGGTCTGGCGGCAGATCGCGCTGACGCGAGCGGCGCCGCAGCCGATCTGCGACTCGGCCTGCTGATCGTCGACCGGCCGCACGCCCGCCGAACGTCGAGTCGCTCGATCTGGCCGCGGCGGGCATCGCGTCCGACGCGAGCGGCGTCGTCGTCGACGATCATCTGCGCACGTCGAACCGGCGGGTGTTCGCGGCGGGCGACGTCTGCTCGACCTTCAAGTTCACCCACGCGGCCGACGCCCTCGCCCGCATCGTCATCCAGAACGCTCTGTTCTTCGGGCGCAAGCGCGCCAGCGCGCTGGTCATCCCGTGGTGCACCTACACCGGATCCCGAAGTCGCGCATGTCGGCGCGTACGGCGGGGAGACGATCACGATTCCGACTCGCCGACGTCGATCGCGCAGTCGTCGACGAGGCGGCCGACGGCTTCGTGCGCGTGCACCACGACGCGCGGCCGCCTGCTCGGCTGCACGGTGGTCGCGTCGCGCGCGCGGCGAGATGATCGGCGTCGCGACGCACGCGCTGACGCATGGCGCGCGCGCTGGCCGATCTCGGATCGACGATCCATCCCTATCCGACGCTCAACAACGCGTTCCGCGCCGCCGGAGACGCCTACGCGCCGCACCCGCCTGACGCCTGCAGTCCGCGGGCTGCTGCGGCGCTATTTCCGTCTGTTCTAAGATGTCGCTCATGGCTCCTCTGACCGGCATCCGGATCGTCGACCTGACGCGCGTCGTGGCCGGCCCCTTCTGCACGATGATGCTCGGCGACATGGGCGCCGAGGTCCTCAAGATCGAAGAGCCGAAGCACGGCGACGACTCGCGCGCCTGGGCGCCGTTCATCGAAGGCACCGGCAGCTTCTTTCTCGCGCTCAACCGCAGCAAGAAGAGCGTCGCGCTCGATCTCAAGACGCCGGAGCGGCGCCGCGGCGCTCAGCCGGCTGATCGAGGACGCGGACGTCCTGATCGAGAACTTCCGGCCCGGCAGCCTCGCGGAGCTCGGCTTCGACTACGCCGCGGTGTCGGCGATGAACCCGCGGCTGATCTACTGCTCGATCTCCGGCTACGGCCAGACCGGGCCGTCCTCGCAGCTGCCGGGCTACGACGCGGTGCTGCAGGGCGAGGCCGGCATCATGGACATGACCGGGTTCCAGGACGGCGAGCCGACGCGCGTCGGCGTGGCGATCACCGACTACCTCGCCGGCCTGTACGCGACGCAGGGCATCCTGCTGGCGCTGCACGAACGGCACACGAGCGGACTCGGGCAGCACGTCGACATCTCGCTGTTCGAAGCGATGCTCTCGGTGATGCGGCTGCCGATGTCGGTGCTGCTGGCGACCGGCGACGACGCCGAGCCGCGTCGGCAACGATCACCTCGAACATCGCGCCCTACCAGCCGCTGCGCGCGAAGGACGGCCTGATCATCGTCGCCGTCGCCAACCCCGCGCTGTGGATCCGGTTCTGCGAGGCGATCGAGCGGCCCGGAGTGGCGCGACGATCCGCGGTTCACGACCAACACGGAGCGCGTCGCCAACCGCGACGGCGCTGAAAGCAGGCGATCGAAGCGCGTGTTCGCGGGGCTCACGGTCGAGGAGCTGACGGCGCGCTTTCAGGGCGAAGAACGTGCCGTGCGGCCGGGTGCGATCGATCGGCGAGGCGCTCGGAGCATCCGCAGGTCGGCCCGCGCGAGATTCGTGCTGGCGCAGCAGCATCCGCAGATCGGCGCGATCGAGACGCTCGCGCCGGTGGTGCGGCTGTCGAGGACGCCGGCCGAGGTGACGCTGCCGCCGCCGGCGCTCGGCGAGCACACCGAGGAGACTACTCCTGTCGGAGTAGGACTGGGGATTAGTGGACTAGGGATTGGGCATCACGGGATGACGCCGCCGCTGTGGGCGTCGTGGGTGTCTGCGCCGGCGTGCATGCCGCCGGGCAGCCGCGACGTCGTCTACGTGCCGGACAATCCGCTGTCGCACGTCCTGCGCGTGCTTCGAGCAGCAGTTCCGCGACGTCGCGGCTGACGCTGGCGACGCGCGAGGAGGAAGCGTTCGGGATCGCCGCCGGCCTGTATCTCGGCGGCCGCCTGCCGACGGTGATGCTGCAGTCGAGCGGCCTCGGCAACTCGCTCAACGCGCTGACGTCGCTGCTGATGCCGTATCAGATTCCGGTGCTGATGGTCGATCAGCATGCGCGGCGACGCCGGCGAGTGGAACGCGGCGCAGGTGCCGATGGGGCGCGCGGTGCGCGGCGATCTTCGACTCGATCGGCGTGCCGCACGCGACGGTGGAGTCGGCGGACGACCGCGTGCGACACCGTCCGCCTCGCCGGGACAGACGCGCGTTCGGCACGCGCACGCTCGGCGCCTGTCTGCTGCCGCGACGGATCACGGCCGGTCCCGTGAGCGTCGAGGCGGCCGAACGTTGCATGGACGCGACTCGAAGCGACGCGCGTGATCGTCGAGCTGCGCCGACGACGCGCCGATCGTCGCGAGCCTCGGCCATCCCGCCTACGATCTGTTTGCCGCCGGCGATCGGCCGCAGAATTTCTACACCTGGGGCAGCATGGGGCTCGCCTCGTCGATCGGCCTCGGCCTCGCGCTGGCGCGGCCCGACCTGCGCGTCTTCGTGCTCGACGGCGACGGATCGCTGCTGATGAACCTCGGCTCGCTGGCGACGATCGGCTGGCTGCGGCCGGCGAATCTCGTCGTCATCGTGATGGACAACGAGGAGTACGCGACGACCGGCGGCCAGCCGACGCCGACCGCGCACGGCGCCGATCTCGAGGCCGCGGCGCGCGCGATGGGGATCGCCACCGCGACCGCGACGGTGCGACAGCGGAGGACGACGCTGCGGCGGCGCGATCGACTACGCCGCGCGGCCGGGCCGTTGTGTCATCGTCGCCAAGGTGACGGAGTCGGCGCCGACCGCGAAGCCGCCGCTCGACTGCGTGTTCATCAAGCAGCGCTTCATGTCCGCGATCGGCAGTCCGGAATCCGGCCGATCGAAGGGGCGCGCGCTCTGAATCTCGGCGCCGTTCGTCGGCCGCCGCCGACGCCGCCGCCGGCGGCGCGCGCGCGCCGCGGCGCGCGCGCGTGCTCGACACGGTCGGCGTCACGCTGGCCGGCGCCGCCGAGCCGGCCGCGCCGCATCGTTCAGCGCGTCGTCGACGCAGGACGGCGGCGGCGCCGTGCCGCGTGCTCGGCACCGACGCTGCGGGCGAGCGCGGCGCAATGCGGCGCTCGCCAACGGCACCGCCGCGCACGCGCTCGACTACGACGACATGTGCTTCGTCTCGCTCGCGCACCCGAGCGCGCCGCTCGTCGCCGGCGGCGCTGCGCGGCGGCGGAGTCGCGCGGCGCCTCCGGCCGCGCGCTGCTCGACGCCTACGTCGTCGGGTTCGAGATCGAGGCGCGGCTCGGCCGCGCGATGAACCCGCGCCACTATCAGCGCGGCTGGCACTGCACGTCGACGCTCGGCACGATCGGCGCCGCCGCCGCGGCGTCGCGCCTGCTCGGTCTCGACGCCGACGGCCGCCGGCCACGCGCTCGCGATCGCGGCGTCGGAAGCGTCGGGCCTGAAGGAAAACTTCGGGACGATGGTGAAGCCGCTGCACGCGGGGCTGGCGGCGCGCAACGGCGTCGCTCGCGGCGCTGCTGGCGCAGGCCGGCATGACCGCCAGCGAGCGCGGCGATCGACGGCCCGCAGGGATTTCTGCGCGGCGATGGACAGCGAGCGGCCGTCGCTCGACGCGTCGATCGCCGGATCTCGGCACGCGCTGGGAGATTCGTCGACACCGGCATCACCGTGAAGCTGTATCCGTCGTGCGCCGGCACGCATCCGACGCTCGACGCGCTGCTCGATCTGCAGCGGCGCGAGCGGTTCGACGCGCGGACGATGTCGAGCGCGATCGACGTCGGCGTCGACTCGATCGTGCCGACGATCCTGATCTACGACCGCCCGTCGAGCGGGCTGGAAGGCGAAGTTCAGCATGCCGTTCTGCGCGGCGGCGGCGGTCGTCCGCGGCCGCGTCGGGATCGACACGTTCGACGCCGCGACGCTCGGCGATCCGGCGATCGTCGCGCTGCAGTCGCGGGTGACGATGCGCGTCGATCCGACGCTCGACGCGTCGGCGCCGCCGCTGACGCAGGCGCGCGTCACGCGTCCGCCTGCGCGACGGCCGCGTGCTGACCGCCGCAGGCCAACGGCGCGCGCGGCTATCCGAGCGGCCGGCGAGCGACGAGGAGCTGGCGGCGAAGTTCACGTCGTGCGCGACGCAGACCTTGTCCGGCCTGCGGGCCGCCGGCGCGCTCGCGCGCATTGCGCGACATTGATGCTCTCGCGGATGTCGCGCGCGTTGACGCCGCTGTTCGAGGTCAGGCAGGCCTGAAGGCCTGCACCACTCGTATCGGCAGAGATCAGTGCAGACCTGCAGGCCTGCACCACTTTGCGCAGCGAGTAGTGCAGACCTTTTTAGGTCTGCTGTTCCCGTGACGGATAGCACTCCCTTCCCACGCGGTCATGAGTTCCGGCCACGGTATAGACGGCGGAGTCCGGCATGCGGCGATTCCCCGAGAGCCGTCGGCGAGGCCCGCTCGCACCGGATTCTCCAGAATTTTACCTGGCGACAGCCAAGGTGGCCTCGTCGTCGCGAAGAACGCGCTCGTGGTAGCCGGGCTGCCAGAGCGCCGCGCGCTTGACCTGTCGATAGTCAAAGCCGGTGATTGCTTCGCGTGTTTCTACAAACAGGCGAAGATCCGCGTCCTTCGTGGCGTTGTGCCACGACCAGCAGGTGAACGTGGTCGGGCATCAGCAGTATGCGCAACCGCGGCGAATGCATGGCTGTCGGCTGATTTCAGGATCCGAGATGTCGCTACATGTCTTGCGACGTCGTCGTCCGTGAAGATTGGCTTTCGGAACGCGGTGCAGGTGGTGACGAAATATCGCTGCAAGCCCGACATAGCTCACGCCGACAAGGCGCTTCGGTCGATTCGTAATCATGCGACCGCGCGTTTGCAAAGGGCAGGCCTGAAGGCCTCGCAGTCGCGCGTGTCAGCAGGGCCTGAAGGCCTGCACTACTTCTTTCGCTAGTAGTGCAGACCTTCAGGTCTGCCGTCGTCTGGACCCGCCCTACGTCCAGGCCCTGGCACGTGGCCGCGCTTCCAGACCATGAACGTGCGCGTGAACTCGATGACCGGCGTCCTGTCCTGGTTGACGCCGGTGGTCTTGACGCGGACGATGCCGACGTTCGGGCGTGACTTCGACTCGCGCGTCTCGAGCACTTCGCTGCGCGAGTAGACCGTGTCGCCCTCGAACAGCGGGTGCGGCAGCCGCACCTCGTCCCAGCCGAGGTTCGCGACGCCGTTCATGGTCAGGTCGGTCACCGACTGGCCGGTGACCAGCGACAGCGTGAAGCACGAGTTCACCAGCCGCTTCTTGAACTCCGTCTGCGTCGCGTACTCGCCGTCGAAATGAATCGGGTTGGTGTTCATCGTCAGGCAGGTGAACCAGACGTTGTCGGCGTCGAGGATCGTGCGGCCGAGCGGATGCTCGTAGACGTCGCCGACGGTGAAGTCCTCGAACACGCGGCCGGTCCAGCCCTGTTTGATCGCCATCAGATCGCTCCTTCCTTCCGCCACGCCGCGATCGTGTCGCGCGCGACGCCGAGTTCTTCGAGAATCGCGTCGGTGTGCTGGCCGAGCGCCGGGACGTCGCCCATCGCCGGCTCGACGCCGTCCATCCGGACCGGCGGGATCAGCGCGCGCAGCGGGCCGGCCGGCGAGCCGATGTCGCGCCAGCAGTCGCGATCGGCCAGCTGCGGATGATCGAGGAACTCGCCGACCGAGTTCATGCGCGCGCCACGCGATGCCGCGCCGATTCGAGGCCGCTCGATGACGTCGCCGGCCGTCAAGCGCGCGCGAACGCCGACTCGATCGCGGCGTGGAGCGCCGGCCGATGTTCGCACGCGCAGCGTGTTGGTGCTGAACCGCTCGTCGTCGGCCAGCTCGGCGCGGCCGCAGCACGTCGGCGCAGAAGCGCGTCCACTCGCGCGCGTTCTGGATGCCGAGCATGACCGACCCGCCGTCGCCGGCGCGAAACGGCCCGTACGGCGCGATCGACGCGTGGTTCGGCGCCGCTCCGCGGCGGCGGCGGTGCCGCCGTACGCCGCGTAATAGGCCGGCTGGCCCATCCACTCGCCGAGCGCGTCGAACAGCGAGACGTCGAGCGACGCGCCGTGGCCGGTCGCGGTCCGCGCGAGCAGCGCCGTCAGGATGCCTGAGTAGGCGTACATGCCGGCGGCGATGTCGGCGACCGAGATGCCGACCTTGGCCGGCGCCTCGGCGTGCCGGTGATCGACACCAGCCCGACCTCGCTCTGCACCAGCAGGTCGTAGGCCTTCTTCTGCGCGTACGGGCCGGACGATGCCGTAGCCCGACACGTTGCAGACGATCAGTCGCGGGTGCGCGCTCGCGCAGCATCGGCGGCGCCGTGCCGAGGCGATCGGCGGCGCCCGGCGCCAGGTTCTGAACGAACACGTCCGGCGCGCGCGAGCAGCCGCGCGAGCACGTCCGCGCACGCCGGCCGCTTGAGATCGAGCGTCAGCGACTCCTTCGATCGATTCAGCCAGACGAAGTAGCTCGAGAGCCCGTTGACCGTCGTGTCGTAGCCGCGCGCGAAGTCGCCGCCGTCAGGCCGCTCGATCTTGATCACGCGCGCGCCGAGATCGGCGAGCTGGCGCGTCGCGAACGGCGCGGCGACCGCCTGCTCGACCGAGACGACGGTGATGCCTTTCAGCGGGAGCATGCGTCGATCGGCTGACAGGCCTTAGCGCTCGGTGCGACTGATCGAGCGACTAGGTGCGCGACGGTCGTGCGAGTGGACGCGGTCACGACATGTGGCGACGGACTCCGAGGCGCGAACGCGCTGCCGAGCCGATCAATACGACCTCGGCAGCCCGAGCACGTGCTCCGCGACGTACGCGAGGATCAGGTTGGTCGAGATCGGCGCGACCTGATAGAGCCGCGTCTCGCGGAACTTGCGCTCGATGTCGTAGTCCTCGGCGAAGCCGAAGCCGCCGTGCGTCTGCACCGCGACGTTCGCGGCCTCCCACGACGCGTCGGCCGCGAGCAGCTTGGCCATGTTCGCCTCGGCGCCGCACGGCTCGCCGCGGTCGAACAGCTCCGCCGCCCTGATGCGCATCAGGTCGGCCGCCTCGACGTTGACGTGCGCGCGCGCGATCGGAAACTGCACGCCCTGGTTCTGGCCGATCGGCCGGTTGAAGACGACGCGCTCGTTCGCGTAGCGCGTCGCCCGCTCGATGAACCAGCGGCCGTCGCCGACGCACTCGGCGGCGATCAGGATCCGCTCGGCGTTCAGCCCGTCGATGCAGATAGCGGAACCCCTTGCCTTCCTCGCCGACCAGCGTCGTCGACCGGCACCTCGAGGTCGTCGAAGAACAGCTCGGTCGTCGCGTGGTTCATCATCGTGCGGATCGGACGGATCGTCGAGGCCGTGGCCGACCGCCTGCCGCAGATCGACCAGCAGGATCGACAGGCCCTCGGTGCGCTTCTTCACCTGCTCGATCGGCGTCGTGCGGACGACGAGCAGCAGCAGGTCGGAGTGCTCGGCGCGCGAGATCCAGACCTTCTGGCCGCGGACGACGTAGCTGTCGCCCTTGCGCGTCGCCAGTCGTCTTCAGCTGCGTCGTGTCGGAGCCGGTCGTCGGCTCGGTGACGCCGAACGCCTGCAGCCGCAGCTCGCCGGTGGCGATCTTCGGCAGGAACTCGCGCTTCTGCGCCGTCGGAGCCGTGCCGCAGCAGCGTGCCCATCGTGTACATCTGCGCGTGGCAGGCGCCGGCGTTGCCGCCGCTGCGGTTGATCTCCTCGAGGATGATCGACGCCTCGTCGATGCCGAGGCCGGAGCCGCCGATACTCTTCGGGAATCAGCGCCGCGAGATAGCCGGCGTCGGTCAGCGCCTTGACGAACGCGTCGGGATACGCGCGCGCCGCGTCGAGCTCGCGCCAGTAGCTGTCGGGAAACGCCTTGCAGAGATCGCGGACCGCGTGTGCGCAGATCCTGATGGAGTTCGACGCTCGGCACCGCGCCATGATAGACCACGTTGTATGATCTGCTGAGCCTTGCAGGCTGGAAACTCTGCATACAATCCGAGGATGACGATGCGCACGCGAACTGCTGCTGATGATGATCACGGTGTTGTCTGGCACTGGCGGCGGGAGTGCGCCGAGCGCCCAGGGAACCGGCTCGGCTCGGCTGCTCGTGCTCAACAAGGAAGACGCGAACGCTGGCGATTGTCGATCCCGCGACCGGCAACGTGCTGGGCACGCGTCACCGGTCGGTCAGGGACCGCACGAGCTCGTGACGTCCACGGACGGCAAGCTGGCGTTCGCGAGCAACTACGGCACCGGTCCGGCGCCCGGGCACACGATCTCGATGATCGACATCGCCGCCCAGAAGGAGCTGCGGCGCATCGACGTCTCGCCGCTGTCGCGGCCGCACGGCCTCGCCTTCCTGAACGGCAAGCTCTACTTCACCGCGGAGGCCGACAAGAAGGTCGCGCGCTACGATCCGGCGCGCGATCAGGATCGAGTGGCAGTTCGAGACCGGCCAGGCGTCGACGCATATGGTGCTGGCGACGAGGACGCGATGAACGTCTACACCTCGAACATCGGCTCGCGACAGCGTGTCGGCGATCGAGCAGGGCGCGAACGGCGTCTGGACGCAGACGGTGATTCCCGTCGGCAAGGGACCGGAAGGCATCGACCTGTCGCCGAACGGCCGCGAGATCTGGAGCGCGCACTCGCGCGACGGCGGCGTGTCGGTCATCGACACCAGCGGCGAAGAAGGTCGTCCAGACGATCAGCCATCGGCACCAAACGATCGAACCGCATCAAGCTGACGCCCGACGGGAAGTTCGCGCTGGTCTCGGATCATCGACGCCGGCGAGCTGGTCGTGCTCGACGCGCGCGGCGCGCAAGGTGATCAAGCGCATCGCGGTCGGCAAGTCGCCCGAAGGGATCTGATGCCGCCCGGCGGCGGCATGGCCTACGTCGCGGTGAACGGCGACAACTTCGTCGCCGTGATCGATCTCAAGACGTGGCAGGTGACGAAAGAAGATCCAGACCGGTACCGGCCCAGACGGCATGGCGTGGATCCCGTAATACGGGTCTCTACCTGGCTGTCGCAAGACCCTACGGTTCGACCGTGGCGCGTCGACGACGGTGTCGTTCGACGTCGCCGACGGAGAGATCTTCGGCCTGATCGGTCCCAACGGCGCCGGCAAGACCGACGACGATGGAGTGCGTCGAGGGGCTGCGCACGCCCGATCGCGGCACGCATCTCGGTGCTCGGCCTCGATCCGTTCCGCGACGTCTACGCGCTGCAGGAGCGCATCGGCGTGCAGCTGCAGCAGGCGCAGCTCCAGAAGCGCATCAAGGTCTGGGAGGCGGTCGCACCTGTGGGCGTCGCTCTACCGACGAAGCCGCGTCGACGGCGACCGGCTGCTCGAGCAGCTCGGTCTCGGCGGACAAGCGCAACGCCTGGTTCATGACGCTGTCGGGCGGCCAGAAGCAGCGGCTGTTCATCGCGCTCGCGCTCATCAACGATCCCGAGCGTCGTGTTTCTCGACGAGCTGACGACCGGGCTCGACCCGCAGGCGCGGCGGGCGATCTGGGATCTGGTGCGCGGCATCCGCGCTCGCGGCAAGACCGTCTTCCTGACGACGCACCTGATGGAGGAGGCCGAGCGCCTGTGCGACCGCGTCGCGATCATCGATCACGGCCGCATCGTCGACATCGACACGCCGGCGCGGCTGGTCGCGACGGCACTGCCCGGAGCGGACGGTCGATGCTGGTGCACCGACGACCCGCGCGCGGAGGCGCACTTTCGGCGATCGCGTCGGTCGACGCGGTGAGCGGCGCGATGAGCCGCTACACGATCCGCGGCCGCGGCGACGATTTCGTGACCGACGTCATCCAGTGCCTGTCCGAGCACCGGATTCGGGTCGACCGACTTCCGCACCGCTGCTGCCGACGCTCGAGGACGTGTTTCTCACGGTGACCGGCCACTCGATTCGCGACTGAGACGACGCCGACTATGCTGGCGCGGACTGCTGGAACCTGACCTGGCTCGAGATCAAGATCTTCATGCGCGAGCCGCTGGGCGCGCTCGGGACGATCGCTCATCCCGGTGGTGATCTTCGTGCGGTTCGGGCCGGCTCGCCGGCGGCCGGCGGACGGCGCTGCCGGCGCTCCCGGACGGCGACCTGCTCAGCGTCGACCTGCCGGTGTTCGCGTCGTGTCATGATCGCCATCAGCGCGGTGCTGTCGCTCGTCACGATCATCTCCATCTACCGCGAGGGCGGCATTCTCAAGCGGCTGCGCGCGACGCCGCTGCGTCCGCAGACCGATCCTCGACCGCGCACGTGCTGGTCAAGCTGCTGCTCACCGCCATCACGCTGATCGCTGATGATGCTGGCCGGCAAGCGCTACTACCCCGTGGCGGTCGACGGCGCCGCTGCTCGGTTTCGCGATCGCCGCTGCTGATCAGCACCGCCAGCATTCTGTCGATCGGGTTCGTGATCGCGAGCGTCGTGCCGACCGCGCGCTTTGCGCAGCCGATCGGCGCGCGCGATCCTGTATCCGATGGTCGGCCTCTCAGGCTTGTTCTTGCCGATCGCAGCGCTGCCGCCGGCGCTGCAGACGCTGGCGCGCGTGCTGCCGCTCACCTATGCCGTGTCGCTGCTGCAGGGGATCTGGAAGGGCGAGGCATGGAGCGCCCACCTGCACGACATCGCGGCCCTGGCGCTGGTCGGCATCGTCGGTATCGCCGTGTCAGCCAGAGTCTTCCGGTGGGAATAGTTAGAATGTCCAGCATGTCCTCACGCCGTCTCTGTTCCGTGATCGCCGTCACATTCGCGCTGGTCGGTTCCCTGGTGGTCTCCATTCCCGCGCAGCAGGCGCCCGGCGTGAACCCGTCGCTGTTCGCCGACATGAAGTGGCGCAACATCGGTCCGCTATCGCGCGGGCCGGACCAAGGCGGCGGCCGGCGTGCCGAGCCAGCCGTACACGTTCTACATCGGCATGGTGCAACGGCGGCGTCTGGAAGACGACGGACGCCGGGCCGCACCTGGAAGCCGATCTTCGACGACCAGCCGACCGGATCGATCGGCTGGGTCGCCGGTCGCGCCATCCGGATCCGAACATCGTCTACGTCGGCAGCGGCGAAGGGCTGCCGCGGCCCGACCTGGCGGTCGGCGACGGCATCTACAAATCGCACCGATGCCGGCGAGACCTGGACGCACCTCGGCCTGCGCGACGCGCAGCAGATTCCGAAAATCGCCATCGATCCGAAGAACGCGAACCGGCTGTTCGTCGCCGCGCTCGGCCATCCCTACGGTCCGAATCGAGGAGCGCGGCATCTTCCGATCGACCGACGGCGGCCAGCACGTTCCGAGCGCGTGCTGTTCAAGGACGTGAACACCGGCGGCAAGGACGTCGACATCGATCCGTCGAACCCCGACATCGTCTACGCGACGTTGTGGGAGCAGCGCCAGGGTCCGTGGGAGAACGGCGCGTGGAGCGGCACCAACGGCGGCATCTTCAAGTCGGCCGACGGCGGCACGACCTGGAAGCCGCTGACGCAGGGCCTGCCGGACGGGCATCATCAACGCCGAGCTCGGCGATCGCGCCGAGCAATCCGAAGCGGCGTCTACGTCGACGCGTCGAGGCCGACCGGCGAGCGGCACCGGCATCTACCGCTCGGACGATGCCGGCGAGACGTGGGCGCGCAGCACCGACCGACACGCGTCCGACCAGCCGCATCAACGAAGCGGTGCCGCACGTGCACCCGAAGGACCCCGACACGCTCATCGTCACCGACGTCGTCAGCTACAAGTCGACCGACGGCGGCAGGACGTTCGTGCCGTTCAAGGGCGCGCCGGGCGGCGACGACAACCAGAACATCTGGTGGAACCCGAACGATCCGAACATCATGCTGCTGGTCGTCGATCAGGGCGCGGTCGTCACGCTGAACGGCGGCCAGACGCTGGAGCTCGTGGTTCACGCAGCCGACCGCGGCGCTCTATCACGTGATGACCGACAACGCGTTTCCGTACCGCGTCTGCGGCGGGCAGCAGGACAGCGGATCGGTGTGCGTCGCGAGCCGCGGCAACGACGGCCAGATCACGTTTCGCGACTGGCATCCGGTCGGCGTCGAGGAATACGGCTACGCCGCGCCCGATCCGCTCGATCCCGATCTCGTCTACGGCGGCAAGGTGACGCGCTACGACCGGCGCACCGGCCAGGTGTCGAACGTCGGGCCGGTCGGAGCGGCAGGCGGCGGCGGCGTGGCCGCGGCGGCCGCGGCGCGCCGACCTATCGCACGGTGCGCACGCAGCCGGTCGTCTTCTCGACCGTCGATCCGCGCGCGCTGTTCTACGGCAACAACGTGCTGTGGAAGACGCTCGACGGCGGCATCAACTGGAAGCAGATCAGCCCGGATCTGACGCGCGAGACGTGGGACGTCCCGAAGAGCGTCGGCACCTACGCGTCGCAGCGTGCAGTCGCGCGAGCGCGGCGCGATTCGGCGCGCAGGTCATCTACACGATCGGCCCGTCGTACCGCGACATCAACCGCATCTGGATCGGCACCGACGACGGCGTGATCTGCCACGACGGCCGACGGCGGCCTGCACTGGACCAACGTCACGCCGCCGCAGCTGTCGCGCGTTCATGAAGGTGTTCACGATCGATCCCGGCCGCTTCGATCCGCTGACCGCGTATGCGCGCGGTGAACACGCTGCGCCTCGACGACATGAACCCGCACATCTACCGCACGCACGACGGCGGCAAGACGTGGACAGGAGATCGTCAACGGCATTCCCGGCGGCGCGCCGGTCAGCGTCGGTGCGCGAGGATCCGAAGCGCAAGGGGCTGCTCTTCGCCGGATCGGAGACGCAGGTCTACGTGTCGTTCGACGACGGCGACCACTGGCAGTCGCTGCGGCTGAACATGGCGCGCGTCGTCGGTGCGCGATCTCGTCATCAAGGACGACGACCTGGTCGTCGGCACGCACGGGCGCGGCATCTGGATCCTCGACGACATCACGCCGCTGCGGCAGATCGCCGAGGTGCGAGCGGCGCGACGGCATCGGCGAGCGAGGACGCGATGCTCTTCAAGCCGCAGGACGCGCTGGCGCGTGCGCTGGAACATGAACACCGACACGCCGCTGCCGCCCGACGAGCCGGCGGCGCCGAATCCGCCGGAGGGCGCGATCATCGACTACTACCTGAAGTCGGCGGCGATCGGGACCGGTGACGCTCGAGATTCGTCGGCGCCGACGGCAGGCTCGTGCGCCGCTACTCGAGCACCGACACCGTCGTTCACGCCCGATCCGGCGACGATCACGATTCCGCTCTACTGGTTCCGTCCGCTCGCGCCGCTGTCGCGCCGACGCCGGCATGCACCGGTTCACGTGGGACATGCACTATCAGCCGCTCGATCGGCGGCGGCCGCGACTCGGCGGGCCGAACCTGCCGATCGCGGCGATCGGCGCACAACACCGATGCCGCTGCCGACGACGCCGTGGGTGAATCCCGGCCAGTTCACGGTGAAGCTGACGGTCAACGGCAAGACGCTACTCGCAGCCGATCGATCGTCGAAGCAGGATCCGCGCGTGAAGACGCCGGCGCTGGCGCTGCAGCAGGTCTACTCGCTGTCGAAAGACGCTGTACTACGCGCGCGATCGACGCGCAGGCGGCGGCGCAGGCAGGCGCGCGCGCATCCGGGATCAGATCGCGGCTAAGGCGCGCACAGGCGTCAGGGCCTGCGGCCGATGCCTTGACCACCCTCGATCGGACGATCGAGCGCACTGGTGGGAACACCGGCGGCGGGCGGCGACACGCTGAGCGCCGCGGGCGGCGGCCTCGCCGGAGTGATGAACTCGCTGCAAGGCGCGGACGTGCGGCCGACGACCATCGCATGAGTTGACCGCGATCTCGCGCGCGTGCGTCGGCGGCGGCGGCGATGGCGAAATGGACGGCGATCAGGTCCGTGGACGTGCCGGCGGCGAACGCAAAGCTCACGCCGACGGCCGGAGTCGCGGCAATTACCTTGCTAAGGGGGCGGCCGTGGCACCCGGCACACGGCATCTGTCGCTGCTGCGGTCCTTCACCGCCGGCCGACGCCCTGACCATCGGCAACGCCAGCTGCGGACGATCCGCGATCTTCCTGTGCCTCGACTACGTCGCCGCGGACAACCGGCAGTTCCTGTGGATCGCGTTCATCCTGCTGCCGCTCGCGCTGGTGCTTCGACGTCCTCGACGGCTACGTCGCGCGGCTGCACCGGACGCGCGCAGTCGGTGATGGGCGGCGATCTCGATTCGCTCGTCCGACGTCATCTCGTTCGGCGTGGCGCCGGCGGTGCTCGGCGTTCACGCTCGGGCTGCGCGGCGGCTGGGACATGCTGTGCCTCACCTACTTCGTGGTGCTGCGGCGTCAGCCGGCTCGGCGCGCTTCAACGTGACCGCCGCGGCACTGGTCGACGCCGAGACCGGGAAGAGTGAAATAACTTCGAGGGCACGCCGATCCCCACCAGCATCCTGCTCGTCGCTCTGCTGGGCGTCGCCTTCGCGCTGGGGCATATCGACGACGACGCCTGTGGTTCGGCGCGCATCGAGCTGGGACCGGCGCTGCTGCATCCGCTGTCGCTCGTCTACGCGGCCAGCGGCAGCGCCATGATCAGCGCCACGCTCAGGGTCCCGAAGCCGTGAGACATCGAGAGGAGTGTCCGTGACGGCTGCGACCGAGATCGGAGTTTCGCACGTCGGGCCTGGTCCGGCTGACCCGCCCCTCAGCTGGTGGGGACCCTGACCGGGCTGCTGCTCGCGGCGCTGCTCGCCGCCATCGATCAGACGATCGTCGGCACCGCGGAGCCGCGCATCATCGCGTCGCTGTCCGGGTTCGATCGCTATCCGTGGGTCGCGACGACCTACCTGCTGACGTCGACGCGTGTCGGTGCCGATCTTCGCGAGCCTGTCCGGACATCCACGGGCGCAAGCCGTTCTTCCTGCTCGGCGCGACGCTGTTCGTCGCTGACGTCCGCGCTGTGCGGCGCGGCCGGCGAAGCTCACGTTCCTGCCGATCGACGGCATGGGCCAGCTGATTCGTGTTCCGCGGCCTGCAGGGCGTCGGCGCCGGCATGGTGATGGGCCTGCTGTTCACGATCGTCGGCGACATCTTCTCGCCGATCGAGCGCGGCCGCTACTCAGGGACTCTTCGCCGCGCGTGTGGGGCGTGGCGTCGATCTTCGGTCCGACGCTCGGCGGCTGGCTGACCGACCACTGGTCGTGGCGCGCCTGCTTCTGGGTCAATCTGCCGGTCGGCGTCGATCGCGGTCGCGGCGATCTACTTCGAGTTTCCGCACATGAAGCCGCGCGGCATCGACGCGGCGGCTGGACTGGGCCGGCTTCGCGACGCTGATCGGCATGGTCGTGCCGCTGCTGCTCGCGCTGACGTGGGCGACGCAGTACGGCTGGACGCTCGACGCGCGTCGAGTCGCTGCTCGCGTCTCGGCGCCGTGATGCTCGGCGCGTTCCTGTACGCGGAATCGACGGTCGCCGGAGCCGATCATTCCGCTCGATGCTCTTCCGCGACCCGGTCATCGCGATCTGCTCGGTCTGCGTCGTTCGTGCTCGGCGTGGGCATGTTCGGCGTGATCATCTACCTGCCGCTGTTCATGCAGGGCGTGCTCGGCGTGTCGGCGACACAGTCCGGCAACCTGCTCACGCCGCTGATGATGGGCGCCGTCGTCGGCAGCTATCGTCGGCGGCCAGACGGTTTCGCGCACCGGCGAGGTACAAGGCGTCGCGCGTCGCTCGGCTCGGTGCTGGTCGGCGATCCGGCATGATTCTCTTCGCGCGCATGGACGCGGCGACGCGCGCGGCTACGTCGTGGCTGACGGCATGGTCGTCGCCGGCCTCGGCATGGGACTGCTGCAGCCGGTCTACACGCTCGCGGTGCAGAACGTCGCGCCGCGCGCGGCAGATGGGCGCGGCCACCTCGTCGACGATCTTCTTTCGATCGATCGGCAGCACGGTCGGCGTCGCGGCGTTCGGCTCGATCATGCTCGACGCGCGTATCACGACGGAGTTCAGCGCGCGCGATGCCGGCGCACGTGCCCGCCGCTGCGCGCTGACCGTACTTCTCGAATCCGCTGCTGCTGGTGCACGGTGCGGCCGCGAGATGGAGGCTGCCTTCAGCCGCATTCCCGGGCGGACTCAGCGCTGCTGCTCAGACGCTGTTCGACAACGCGCGCGTCGCTGGCCAGCGGCCTGCACCTGATCGGCGTGTGCAGCCGCCGTGATCCTTGGCGCTCGGCGATCATGCTGCACCTGGCTGCTGCGCAGCGAGCCGCCTGCGCACCAGCGACGGCGGAGCCGGAGCTGGCAGCGGCACTGACCGCGAATCTACGGACGGCCGTCGCGGCCGATACCAGTCGTGACGCGGTGATGTCCGTCGGCGGTGCACGCCGCGGATCGGCGACGCCCATGTCGAGCGGACGGTCAGGGACGGAAGCCCATCACCGTGCCGCGGGGAATGCGCACCGAGCGGCCGCGGACGTCGACGCCGGGGATGCGTGTCGAGGATTGAGCCTGGCCAGGCCCTGGTATCGCTGCGCGTCGAGCCGCTTCGGATCCGCCTGGAGGGCGTAGCGCTGTCCATCCACCGACCACCGATTCGAGGTCGAGCACGAGATCGCCGTCGCGCTGAGTGTCGGACGATGAGCTCCGGCCGCTGACCCTCGCGGATCGCGCGAGACGGTTGTCGTCGCCGCGGACGTCCTGGGCGACCGTGGCGGTGTACGCACGCGGTAGTCCGATCCGGCCCGCTTCGATCGGGTCGGTGAGCGCTGCACCTGGATGGTCATCCCGGGCTCGTAGCCTCGTATACAGAATTGCGCTGCCTTGGTCCCGGTTGCCCTGCGCCGGGGCGCGACCAACGCGGTGCGGACGAAGCCCAGCGCCAGCACGACGGCAAGCCTCCACGCAACTGATGTGTGCGATGACGTCACCTCCTCTTTCTGGCAGGGCGCAGTTGCAACCATCAGCACCATGCTGCTGCCGCGGAGCTCAGCGATTGCGGCAGCGTGAACGCGACGTACTCGCCCGAATAGTTGCCGCCGCTGATCGCGACGACGATGTACTGCTTGCCGTCGGCCAGGTAGGTCATCGGCGAGCCGCTCTGCGGCGCGGCCATCCAGACCGCGCCGACTTCCTTGCCGGTCGTCTTGTCGTACGCGCGCAGCATCGCGCCGCGCGGATGCTCGGGCGTCGTCGTGATCTGCGGATCGCCCATCACGACGAGCGTCTTGGTCACCATCAGCCCGATGCCGCCGGTGCCGCCTGGCCGGTCTTCGGAATCGTTCAGGCCCTTCAGCGCCGGATGATTGCGGACGTTGTCCGGCGTGTCGCCGTGCGGCACCTGCCAGACGATCTCGCCGCGATCGAGATTGATCGCGCGAGATCGTGCCGTACGGCGGCTTGAGGATCGGCAAGCCGTCGACGGTCAGATCCGCCGCCGCCACCGCCGCCGCCGCCGGCGCCGGCGGCGCCGGCGCCGCGGCCGCCGCGCTGCGCCGCCGCGGCCTGCGCCTGCGCTGCGCGCGGCGAGTCGGCCGCGCAGCAGTCGCCCGGCCCGACACTTCCGTGGAACGGCCGCCCGGCGACGCCCGACACGTAGCGGATGTCCGAGAAGCTCGGCGGCGGCGTGACCAGCGACGCCGCGGTGATGCCGGCGTTGTTCGCGTTGCGCGAAGATGGTGTGCGTCTCCGGATCGTAGGCGACGCCCGGCCAGTTGGTGCCGCCGACCGCGTTGCCCATGTTGATCGCGCCGAGCAGATGCCGTTGACGTCGCCGAGCACCGGCGGGTTGTACATCCACGGCCCGACCTTGTAGCGCTCGAGATTCTTCGAGCGCCTGCGCCCGCAGCTCCGGCGTGAAGTCGATCAGGTCGTCCGGCACCTTGAGCGTAGTTGCGCGCGTAGGCCGGCGGCTTGGTCGGGAACGGCTGCGTCGGGCTCGTCTTCTCGCCGGGCACGTCGGACTGCGGCACCGGACGCTCTTCGATCGGCCACACCGGCTGCCCGGTGACGCGATCGAAGCACGAAGAGGAACGCCTGCTTGCCCGGCGACCGCGACCGCCTTGATCGCGCGGCCGTTCACGGTGATGTCCGCGAGGATCGGCGCCGACGACATGTCGTAGTTCCAGAGCGGATGAGCAATACGTAACTGAACGAAGTACAA
>ERZ1370068.888-contig-10812_pt1 | contig 31504 bp, 48 predicted proteins | sample MGYA00561227_ERZ1370068 | MGnify/ENA primary metagenome ERZ1370068 (study PRJEB38410, sample SAMEA6850437) | metagenome | study: Metagenomic assessment of the ecological functions of the soil: analysis of the soil microbiota associated with the...
TGTACTTCGTTCAGTTACGTATTGCTGCCTGCTACTAAATCAATATGCGTGCGTTTGAACCCTTGCCTGGGCTTACTTTCACTGCAGCAGAGCCGCGCTGATCGCGCTAACGCGCGCACGCCATCGTCGACGAGACGAGCTTCGGCCCAGAGCATTCCAGGGTCGCCACGGACCCTCGCTCTAAACCTGAGCGCTATGCCTGTTTCGGACACACAACCGAGCTGTGGCCCGAGGCCGAGACCGCTGATGCGCCGCGACGCTCCAGATTCGTCCGAGACTTGAGCTTCGGGCCCGACCATCCCAATGTGGGCGAGATCGTGCTCAACAACCTGGCTGGCTAGCGTTTCAGGCCACTCAGCCGGCACGCTCGAGGCCAGAGCCGCTGATGCGCCGCGCGCTCAGCATCGACGAGACAGAGCTTCGGGCCCGAGCCATCCCAATGTGGGAGAGGCCTGCAACAACCTGGCGCTGCTGCTTCAGAACACCAACCGGCAGCGCGGAGCGTCGAGCCGCTGCACTGCGCCGCGCCGCGGGAGTATCGGCGAGACAGGTCCTGAGACCGGATCATCCCCAAATCGCGATTGAGCCTCAACAACCTGGCGCCGACGCTGCTCAAGGCCACGAACCGGCTGGCCGAGGCCGAGCCGTTGATGCGCCGCGCTGCTCAGCTCGACGAGGCAGAGCTCGTACCCGACCATCCAAAGGTGGGCATCAACAACCTGGCACAACTACCCCGCCACCAACCGCTGGCCGAGGCCAGCCGATGATGCGCCGTACGCTGGTGATTCGAAGCCAGCCTCGGGAAACTACGGATCATCCGGCACCGAACCGCTCGGGAGAACCTCTCTGCGCTCGAGGGCAGGAGTTGCAGGTAGGGCCAAACCACCTTAGAACAAGCCAACGGCTCCGCGTCGACAACACAACCCCGAAACCTCCATAACGGAGAACCATCGTCAAGAGACTGCTCAGGGCGACCTCGTTCGGCGATGGGTCGTGAAGGGTCGAACCCCGTAGGTCGACCAAGCGCGCCTGGATCACAGCGGGGGCGTGGAGTCAGCCCATCTCGCGGCCCGGCACGAACATCACGGGCAGTGCCGGCGCGGGGATAGCGTGCGGGCGGGGCGGGCGGGGGCGCTGGCAGGCTGACGCGGAGCTGGGGTTCGGCGACCCAGGGGCGGCGGCGGTCGCGTACAGAAGGCGGCGTGCGGCGGCATGCGCGAACGCGAAGTCACTCCGCCGGACCGCGCAGACCCGGCCATCGCGCCGACCGAACAATCTTCGCGAGACGCGCAAGACGACATGCGCCGACACGAGCGGCGGGGTTCGACACGGGGTAACGGCATTCGCCGAGCGTGGGCGTCAGCGTGTCGCCAGCATAGTCAGCGGCGATTCGCCGAAGCCGGAAAACACGGTGCTCGCCTGACCACGGTGCTGTCTGCGACGTCGCCAACATCGTGTGGCGGCGTTCGCCGGCAGAAACGGTGTTTGCCGACGGCGGGAGCGGATGGGTCCCGGATTGTATCTTGGCGACGGCTTGGTTTCTCGACGAGCGAGATCTGAGAGATTGAGCCCATTAGGGAGGGTGGCCACCCTCCCTAATGGGCGGCGAGCGGTCGTGTCCCGGATGGACCCTTGCACGGTCCGCGGTTATCTTTGACCCTCGTCGCCAAGTTCCGCGTCCATCCGAACGGTAGAAGGGCCTCACACGGCCGCATACAATCCAGGATCACGGAACGAGCCCCATGACTATGAGCCCGACTCACGTTGCATTCAACCATATCGTCGCGTTCGAGGTCGCCAAAGAGACATTGGTCATCCACGTCCTGCCCGGCGACGGACAGCACACCATTGCCAACAAGCCCAAGGCGATCCGCAAGCTCTTGTTGCGGGAACTACGGCGCAATGCTTTGGCCGATCTGGGATCTCTCCTGGTGGTCTGTGAGGCGACTGGCGGCTACGAGAGCCATGTGCTGGAAATCTGTGTCGAACTCGGGCTTGCGGCGCACAAGGCCCACGGTGCCCGCGTACGGCACTTCGCCAAGTATCTGGGCCTCCTCGCCAAGACCGACCCGATCGATGCTCGCGTGCTCGCCCTCTATGGCCTCAAGACCCAGGGCCTGCGCCTCTATGTGCCGCTGACGCCCGAGGTGGTGGCCCTCAAGGACCTGAAAACCAGGCGCGATCAGGTGCAGCAGATGCTGATTGCCGAGACCAACCGGCTCGAGCACGCCCGCCACGCTAGCGTGACCAGAAGCCTCAAGGCGCATATCGCCAGCCTGCGCAAGGCCTTGGCGACGCTCGAAGCCGACATCGCCGCTCACCTGAAGGCCAACGATGAGCTCGCTCGCAAGGCGTGCCTCATGCGCAGCCTCAAAGGCGTCGGCCCCATGACTGCAGCAACGTTGCTCGCCTACATGCCCGAGCTCGGCACCTTCCGGAAGGGTGAGGTCACCTGCCTCGCAGGCCTTGCGCCCATCGCCAACGACAGCGGCAAATCGCATGCGCCGCGCCACATCGCGGCCGGCCGGTCCACCATTCGCACTGCACTCTACATGGCAGCTCTCGTGGCTCTCCGGCACAATGCCGTCGTGCGCCGCTTCGCTGCCTCGCTTCGGCAGAACGGCAAACCCTTCAAGGTCGTCATCACCGCCGTCATGCGCAAGCTCATCGTAACGCTCAATGCCATCCTGCGGTCCGGAGAGCCTTGGAGCCACGCAGACAGCTTGAAAGCGACGAGGCAAGTAGAACGCGCTGACGGCATTCCGGGACGATAAAAGCGGGTAGCGCGTTATCCCCGCGGAAGGCGGTGAACGGTGCTCTGTTTCACGTGAAACAATTTAGCCAAACGATCTTCGATGTCGGGGTTCCCAACCACCCCTAGCCCCTCCGATTCTCAAGTGCGCGCCTCCCGGCACGACGGGAGGGGACCACCACGCGGTGCCCGCGGCACCGGCGTTGCCAGCTTGACGGGGCGGGCGCAAGTGGAGGGCATGGTCACCATCTCAACGCGCGGGCCCCGCATCCCGAGAAGGCGCATCGGCCGGATGCGCCGGTGTTGCAGAAGCCGGACTGGATCCGCGTGCGGGGTGCCGGCGGCCTCGCCGCAGTATCGCCGAGACGCGCGCGATCTTGCGCGCGCACGGCCTCGTCACGGTGTGCGAGGAGGCGGCCTGCCCCAACATCGGCGAGTGCTGGGCGGCAGAGCCACGCCACCATCATGATCATGGGCGACACCTGCACGCGCGCCTGCGCCTTCTGCAACGTCAAGACCGGGCTGCCGGGCGCGCTCGATCGCCGACGAGCCCGCGCAGCGTGGCGCGACGCCGTGGCCAAGCTGGGCCTCGACGCATGTCGTCATCACCTCGGTCGACCGCGACGACCTCGCCGACGGCGGCGCGGCGCATTTCGCCGCAGACCATCGCGGCGATCCGCGCGCGCGACGCCGGCGACCACCATCGAGATGCTGACGCCGGACTTCCTGCGCAAGGACGGCGCGCGGTCGAGATCGTGGTGGCGGCCAGGCCCGACGTCTTCAACCACAACCTCGAGACCGTGCCGTCGCTCTATCTCACGGATCCGCCCGGCGCGCGCTACTTCCGCTTCGCTGCGCCTGCTGCAGCAGGTGAAGGAGCTCGACCCGACGATGTTCACCAAGTCCGGCATCATGGTCGGGCTCGGCGAGGAGCGCGACGAGATGCTGCAAGTGATGGACGACCTGCGCGCGGCCGACGTGGATTTCTCACCATCGGCCAATACCTGCAGCCGACGCGCAAGCACGCCGAGGTCAAGCGCTTCATGCCGCCCGACGATTCAGGCGCTGGAGCGCACGGCGCTGGCGAAAGGCTTCCTGCTGGCCTCGCGAGCCCGCTGACGCGCTCCTCCTCACCACGCTGGCGACCGACTAAGCGGCTGCGGGCGGCGCGGCTCGCGTGCGCAGCGGGCATCAGAGCCGGGGCGCGCGCTGAGGACCCTGATGCCGGCCTTCCGCACCACCCGGCGCGTCGCCTTCACCCCGCGGCAGATGTTCGATCTGGTCGCCGACGTGGAGCGATATCCGCAGTTCCTGCCGCTGTGCGAGGGCCTGACCGTGCGCAAGCGCGAGCGGGAGGCGGCGAGGCGGAGGTGCCTGATCTGCGAGATGACGGTGGGCTACAAGGCGATCCGCGAGACCTTCACCAGCCGCGTGACGCTCGACCCGGTAGACTGCTGGTGCACGCATGCCGGCAGGTGCCTGAGTATCCGAGCGGGCCCGTTCCGCCAGGTGGAGAACCGCTGGAGCCTTCGCCGAGGCGCCGGGCGGGTGCGACGTCGGGTTCTTTATCGCTCGACGACGTCAAGTCGCTGATGCTGCAGGCGCTGGTCGGCGAGCCTGTTCTGAGCGCGTTTCGCCGCTACACCCAGGCGTTCGAGGAGCGGGCGCGAGCTGGTGCACGGCGCGGCGCGCCGCGCCGGAGGCTATGAGCTCAGGCTTGCGCCTCGCCGCGAGCAGCCAGCTGCAGGAGCAACGCAGGCGCCACTCGGACTTGGATGCCGCCACGGCATCGCGGCCGATATCGCCGCAGCAGCATCTGCCGGGTGCAGCGTCGCCGCCGCCGCGCGCGCGCGGCCGAGATGCGCGCAGGGCCGACGGGCTTGGCCGTGCTGCCCACGCGCGGGCCGGCGCACGCCGATGCCGGAGACACGGCGACGAGATGTCCGCTTTGGGAGGCGCTGCAGCGCGCCACCTGCCATGGCGCGCGCCGACCGGCTCGCTGACGGTGCCATGGGCGGCGGATGACGGTCGGGCAGCACGCCAGGCATGCCGACTCTTGCGCCGCGTTAGAGCACGGCACGAAGCCGCGCTCGACGCACATCCGAGGAGCCCGGGAATCTCCGTGAGCAGCGCCGCGATCAGGCCGCCAGCAGCTCTCCGCGGCCGTGACGATGAGCTGCCTCCGCCGCGGCAAGGCGCTCAGACAGACGCGCGGCTCTCCTCCTGCAATGGCGGAGGAACATGGGGCTCGAGCCTCGCACGCGAAAAGAGACGGTGCGCATCGGGCGATGCGCACCGTTGGAGGATAGAGGGGAAAGAGAGGAAGAAAACCTTCATGGGCTGCCGCGAGCTTCTCGGCTTGCGCCAGCAGGTCGTCGCCGAGAGTGGAGCGGCTTTTCGCGACTCCATGATCGCGATCACGTCTTGGGACTGGGCGTCCATCCAGCACCGGGTAGGCCTGCTTGATGACGCGCTTCGCCTTTGGGCGTCAGGTGCAAGGCCCGCGACCGCGTAACGGCCGGCCGGCAGGTCCATGGTCGATATGGCCTAAGCGCCAGGCAGGCGCTTCAGGTTGCGCGAAGGGCGTCGATTCCTCGATGTCGAGCGGTGGCCGAGTCTCGACGCGCGGTGATGCCGTCCCTGCTGCGCGAAGCTGGGTCAGCAGGGTCGAACTGGCTGGGCGGTGATGCCGAGCGGGCCTGCAGCGATCGTCGTAAGCAGCACGCAGTGCACGATGCGCGAGCAGCTGGCGACGCCGGGTCGGAGATGCAGGCCGCCGACGTGCTTCGGCAATGTCGCTGATGTCTGCCGATATCGGCGGGTGCGGCACCGGCTGTCATGATGTTCATTGGGGCATCCTCTCTGCCCGTCATCCACAACCTCGACACGCCACCACAAGTGCATCGTGCATGCCGCCGCGGTGAACTGTCGCGGATGATGGCAACGGAGGGAGGTGCCGAGGCCGGCGCCAGGCACCGCGGCGTTGCTGGCAAATGCAGGCGAGCGCCGAGGGTGAGGAAGGCTGTCTACCGCCGCGAGAACCACCGTTGCGGGGCTGCAAGCGCGGCGATGCCTTACGCGCCGGCCGGTGAAGCCCGAGGCCCTCGGTGGTGGTGGCCTTGACGGAGACGCGGGCTCTCATCGAGCGCCAGGATCTCGGCGATGCGCTCGGCGCATGGCCTGGCGATGGGGGCGATCTTGGGGCCTCGCACAGGATGGTGACGTCGACATTGCCGATGCTGCCGCCGCTGAGCGCGCACGAGGCGCAAGGCCTCCGCTCAGGAACAGGTGCGAGGGCGCGCCCTTCCAGCGTGCATCGGTGTCGGGGAAGTGCTGGCCGATATCGCCCGCCGCCGATGGCGCCGAGCAGCGCATCGGTCAGCGCATGCAGCGCCACGTCGGCGTCGGAATGGCCTTCGAGCGCGTGCGTATGGGCGATCCTCACCCCGCACAGCCAGACGTGATCGCCGGCAGCGAAGCGATGGCACGTCGAAGCCCTGCCCGTGCGCACGTCGGGGACGATGCTGGTCGCTCGTCGGCCATGGCCAGGTCCTCCGCGGTGGTGAGCTTGCTGGTTGCGCCTCCGCGCCCATGACCAGCGCCACCGGCAGCCCGGCCCATTCGGCGACGGCGGCGTCATCGGTCAGGTCATATCGCCGGCCGGCTGCCGCGGCGGCGTGGGCGGCCAGGATCTCGGCAAGAAGCGGAAGCCCTGCAGGGTCTGCGCTCGCCAGACTGGCGCTGCGGTCCAGCGTGGCGGCAATGCGCCGGTCGGCGGCGCCTGCTTCGAGCGTGTCGGCCAGGGGCAGGGCGGCGATGGCGCCGGGAGCTGTCGGCCAGGGCCTCGATCACGCGGGCGATGACATCGGCGCGTGACGAAGGGCCGGACGGCATCGTGGATCAGCACTGGTCCGGGGCGCGTGCGCGCTGCAGAGCGATGAGGCCGTTGCGGACGGAGGCCTGCCGCGTCGCGTCCGCCATGGACCGGCAGGAGCAGCTATTGCGCCCGATCGCGCACCGACCGCGCCGTAGTAGCTGCGGCGTCGCCCGCTCCGAATCACCACCTGCGCGAGATCGACGCCGTGGTGCTCCAAGAACGCGCTGCAGGGTGCGGGCCAGCACGGATCAGCCGCCGATAGCGGGCGTATTGCTTGGGCAGCGTGGAGGCCGCGCCGCGATGTCCGCGGCCGCCGGCAACGATCAGCGCGGCGGTCTTCAAGCGTCGACCTCTTCGCATCGATTGCATGGGGTTGGCTTATCGTGGCCGCAGGGCGCCAGACAACTCCTAAACAATCCCTCGGCTTTGACGCACCTTCGCACTTGCGAAGCCCGCGGCGGCACGGTACCCTGCCACAAGAGCTAGCGCAGCAATAGGAAACTGCCTAAGCGATATGAGCAACTGCGCAAGTTCTACCATCCCGACGCCGACCGCGCCAGCCTATCCGCATCGGCCGGCACGACGCTTGCACAGCAACGTGGCTGCTGGCGCCGATGTCGGGCGTGACCGACTCTGCCATTCCGCCGCCTAGCGCATGTCCTGGGCGCGCGGCTCGGTCACCACGGAGATGGTGGCGAGCGAGCACCTGGTCGCAGGACCGTCACGGCGTGCCGCGAGCGGGCAGTTGGCCGGAATCTGCTCCCTTCGTCATACAACTGGCGGGCTGCGAGGCGCGCTGGATGGCGGAAGGGCGCGCATGGCCGAGAGCAACTGGGCGCCGACATCATCGACATCAACATGGGCTGCCCGGCCCGCGAGGTCACGGGCAAGCTGTCGGGCTCCGCGCTGATGCGCGACCTCGACCACGCGCGTCGGCCTGATCGAGGCCGTGGTCGGCGCGCGTCCAGCGTGCCCGTGACGCTGAAGATGCGCACTCGGCTGGGATGCTGGCAACCGCAACGCGCCGGAGCTGGCGCGCGCGCCGAAGCCGCCGGGCGTGCAGCTCATCACCGTGCACGCCCGCACGCGCTGCCAGTTCTTCAAGGGCGCGGCCGACTGGGCGTTCGTGCGCGCGCGTCAAGGGCGGCCGTGCGCATTCCCGTCGTCGTCAACGGCGACATCGTCGATCCGCACAGCGCGCGAGCGTTGCGCTCGAGGCCTCCGGTGCCGACGCCGTGATGGTCGGCCGCGGCGCCTACGGCGCGCCGTGGATGCCGGCACGCATCGCTACCTGCCTGCGCACCGGGCGCGACCCGGGCCGCCGCCGCTGGCCGCGAGCAGGGCACCATCGCCGCCACGACACGATCGAGGACGATGCTGGCGCAGCACGGCAGCGCGGTCACGGGCTGCGCAGCGCCCGCAAGCACATCGGCTGGTACCTGCGCCGAGCAGCGACCGTCCGGCCGAGACCGTGAAGGCCTGGCGCCGGCGCCTGTGCACCAGCGAGGAGGCCGCGCGAGGTGCTCTGCCGGCCTGCGCGCCTTCTACGCCGAAGCCGAGGAGATGGCCGCATGAGCCCCGGAGGCGGCACGCGAGCCGCGCAGGCGCCGGCCAGCGCCGGCACATCGAGCACGATCTTGCTGCTCGGCGCGCCTGCCGCACCCGATCCTGGTGCTCGGCGACGACGACGCGTGCTCTATGCCAACGCTGCGGCCGAGTCGTTCTTCTCGCTCAGCCAGGGCATGCTCAAGCGCCAGACGCTGCCCGACATCATCGCCTTCTCGAGCCCGCTCGCGCGCGCTGGTCGCGCAGGTGCGCCGCACGGGCGCCACCGTCAACGAGTACGGCGTCGATGTCGGCGCTGCCGCGCAGCGGCGTGAACCGCCTGGTCGACGTGTTCGCGCGGCGCGCATGCCCGACCAGCCCGGCCTCATCGTGCTCATGCTGCAGCAGCGCTCGATGGCGCAGATGATCGAGCGCCAGCTCACGCACCGCGCCGCCGCGCGCTCCGTGTCGGGCATGGCGGCCGTGCTGGCGCACGAGATCAAGAACCCGCTCTCGGGCATCCGCGGCGCCGCGCAGCTACTGGAGCCCGGCCTCGAGGACGACGACCGGGCGCTGACACAGCTCATCTGCACGGAGACCGACCGCATCCGCAACCTGGTCGACCGCATGGAGGTGTTCGGCGACGAGCGCCCGCTTGGCAGCGGAGCCCGTCAACATCCATTCCGTGCTCGACCACGTCAAGCGCCTGGCGGAGACCGGCTTTGCCGAGCGGCATCAGGATCAGCGTCGAGCTACGACCCGTCGCTGCCGCCGGTGGCCGGCAACCGCGACAAAGCTCATCCAGGCCTTCCTCAACCTCGTCAAGAACGCGGCCGAAGGCCATCGAGGAAGGCCGCGAGCCGGGCCGCATCACGCTGCGCACCGCGCTTCCGGCCGGGCGTGCGCCTGTCCGTGCCCGGCACCGGCGCGCGCGTCAGCCTGCCGCTGATGATCGAGGTGGAGGACACCGGGCCCGGCGTGACCGGATGCAGCTGAAACCGCACCTCTTCGACCCGTTCGTGACAACCAAGCGCACGGGCACCGGCCTCGGGCTGGCGCTGGTTGCCAAGATCATCGGCGACCACGGCGGCGTCATCGAGTGCGAGTCGGCGCCCAAGCGGACCGTGTTCCGCGTGCTGCTGCCGCTGCAGGACAGCAGCGGCGCGAGAGCGAAATGGAGAAGAGCCAGGTAACATCCATGGCCGGCGGAACCGTACTGATTGCGGACGACGACAGCGCCATCCGCACCGTGCTGAACCAGGCGCTTTGCCCGCGCCGGCTATGCGCCCGCGCGCCACCGGCAACGCCGCCACGCTGTGGCGCTGGGTGGCGCAGGGCGAGGCGACGTGGTCATCACCGACGTGGTGATGCCCGACGAGAACGCCTTCGACCTCATCCCGCGCATCAAGAAGCTGCGCCCCGACCTGCCCATCATCGTCATGAGCGCGCAGAACACGCTGATGACGGCGCTGTCGGCCGCCGAGAAGGGCGCCTTCGAGTATCTGCCCAAGCCCTTCGACCTCGCCAGATCGTCAGCATCGTCGGGCGCGCGCTGGCCGAGCCCGGCCGGCGCAAGGAACGCACCTGCGCCGGAGCGCGCGAGGCCGAGGAGCTGCCGCTGATCGGCCGCTCGCCGGCCATGCAGGAGATCTACCGCGTGCTGGCGCGCCTCACGCGCACCGACCTCACGGTGATGATCACGGGCGAGTCCGGCACCGGCAAGGAGCTGGTCGGCGCAAGCGTGCTGCACGACTACTCAAGCGCCGCAACGGCCCGTTCGTCGCCATCAACATGGCGGCCATCCCGCGCGAGCTGATCGAGAGCGAGCTGTTCGGCCACGAGAAGGGCGCCTTCACCGGCGCGCAGGCGCGCACCGAGGGGCGCTTCGAGCAGGCCGAGGGCGGCACGCTGTTCCTGGACGAGATCGGCGACATGCCGATGGAAGCGCAGACGCGCCTCCTGCGCGTGCTGCAGGAGGGCGAGTACACCACCGTCGGCGGGCGCACGCCGATCAAGACCGACGTGCGCATCATCGCCGCCACCCATCGCGAGCTGAAGACGCCAGATCCAGCAGGGCCTGTTTCGCGAGGACCTCTACTACCGTCTCAACGTCGTGCCGCTGCGCCTGCCGCCGCTGCGCGAGCGCGCTGGAGGACATCGGGCGATCTCGTGCGCCACTTCCTGCGCCATGGCGGCCAAGGCCGGCCTCGGCCACAAGTCGATCGAGACGGCGGCCATCGAGCGCCTCAAGCGCTATCACTGGCCCGGCAACGTGCGCGAGCTCGAGAACATGGTGCGCCGGCTCTGCGCGCGCTGCACCCGAGGATACGCTGACCGCCGACATCGTCGAGGCGGAGCTGGCCGAGACGGTCCATGCCGCCGCCGACGGCCGACGGCGGCAAGTCGCCCAAGGAGCTGTCCGAGATGGTGGAGCGGTATCTGGCCGGGCACTTCGCCGGCTACGGTCGCGAGCTGCCGCCACGCCGGGCTCTACGACCGCGTCCTGCAGCACGTCGAGCGTCCGCTGCTGATGGCAGCGCTGGCGGCCACCCGCGGCAACCAGATCCGCGCCGCAGCACTGCCTCGGCCTCAACCGCAACACGCTGCGCAAGAAGATCCGCGACCTCGACATCCAGGTGTTCCGCACGCCGGCGACGTGAGCGGCTCGTTGCTGGGCGCAGTATTAGCGGCCGCAGCAGCACGTCTCCGGCGCCGATCGCAGCCGGTGCGCGGACAAGCGGCGGCCACCATGCACCGCCTGTCGCCATTGGCATTGCGCCCTTGCACTTGCCGACGCAAGTGCTATGGTGGCGCGCTCCTGTCCTGCACGCCTCCAGCGGCAGCCTCCGGACTGCGACGTCCGGGGCCGAGCAGGCGCAGCCGCAACCCTGAGCCTGGAACCCGATCCGATGCCCGATCTTCTCGACATTCAGTTCGCTCCCGCTGTCGGCGCGCCGGCTGGCGCCGTCGCTGCTGCTTGCTGGCGAGGAATTGGCGCTCGGCAGCACCGCCGCGCGCGGCATCGACGAGCGCAGCGAAGGGCGCGCTGTCAAGAAGGCGGCGACGGCCGGCCGGCTTCTCCGGCAAGGCCAAGAGCGCCGATCGAGATCCTGGCTGCCGCCCGGCATCGACACCCAGCGGCTGATCCTGCTCGGCACGGGCAGGGCGCCCAAGGAGCTCGACCGCCTCCTGCTCGGCGGCTTTGCCTTCGCCCAGATCAGCGCCCGCAAGGGCGAGCGCCGCCTCGATCGTCGCCGACCCGGCCGACCCCGGCGAGGTCGGCGCCGAGGTGTTCGCCGCCGACCTCGCGCTACGGCGCTCTGCTGCGCAGCTACACCTTCAAGAAATACCGCACCAAGAAGCCGCCCGAGGACGGCGCCGAGGGCGACCTGCTCGCGACGGCCTGCACCCGTCTGGTCATCCAATGCGCCAAGCCCGATGCGCGCCGCCAAGGCTGTTCGCAGATGCCGCAAGGCGCGTGGCCGAGGGCGTGTTCCTCGCGCGCGACCTCGTCAACGAGCCGGCCAACATCCTGGGCCCCGTCGAGTTCGCCGAGCGCATGCGCGATCTCTCGCAGCGCCGGCCTCGAGGTCGAGGTACTCGACCGAGGACCAGCTCGCCGCGCTCAAGATGGGCGCGCTGCTGGCGGTCGGGCAGGGCAGCGAGCGGCCCTCGCGCGTGGTCGTGCATGCAGTGGCACGGCGCCAAGTCCAAGCGCGCCAAGACCGCTGTGCTTCGTCGGCAAGGGCGTGTGCTTCGACACCGGCGGCATCTCCATCGAAGCCGGCTGCGCGGCATGGAGGACATGAAGGGCGACATGGGCGGCGCGGCGCTGCGTTGCCGGCCTGATGCTGGCGCTCGCCACGCGCAAGGCCGGCGGTCAACGCCGTCGGCCTGCATCGGTCTCACCGAGAACATGCCGTCGGGCACGGCGCAGCGTCCCGGCGACATCGTCACCGAGCATGTCGGGCCAGACCATCGAGGTGCTCAACACGGACGCCGAAGGCCGCCTCGTGCTGGCCGACGTGCTGTGGTACGCGCAGGAGCGCTTCAAGCCGCGCTTCATCGTCGATCTCGCGACGCTGACCGGCGCCATCATGGTCGCGCTGGGCAAGGAGTACGCGGGCCTCTTCAGCAACGACGACCGCCTGGCGGCCGAGCTGTCGGCGGCAGGAGGCGACCGGCGAGAAGGTCTGGCGCATGCCGCTCGGCAAGGCCTACGACAAGCTGATCGACAGCAAGAACGGCCGACATGAAGAACATCGGCGGGCGCTGCACGGCGATGCCATCACCGCCGCCCAGTTCCTGCAGCGCTTCATCAAGGACACGCCCTGGGCCCACCTCGACGTTGCCGGCACCGCCATGGACTCCAGCCGCACCGACATCAACCCGAGCTGGGCCTCGGGCTGGGGCGTACGCGCTGCTCGACCGCCTCGTCGCCGACAGCTACGAGAAGACGGAGCGCTGAGCGAAGTTTGTCGTCGGGTGCCACGAGCGCGCAATTCTGCGCGGATGGTCAGCCTGGTCGGCATTGTTAAATATGTCTTAAACGGCACTTATATTCCATAATATATATTATGCGAACAATGGCCAATTATGCAGCCAACTCCGCCACTAGAGCGTTTTCCGCTCTGACGTGTTCGCTGTCATGCCGGAATTTCGCGTCAGCGAAATATCCGGTACCCAGAGATGGATCGGGCCCTGGGTACCGGCTCTCGGGCTGACGCCCTCGGCCGGCATGACAATGAGGCGATGGTCCCTGAGATTCGATCAGATCGGAATTTGCTCTGAGGCAGGTCGCTCAGTCTGGCGACAGCCCGCGGTGGACCTAACCAGCCTTCTTCTTCACGCACTTACTAGCTCCGGGCGTTCAGGGAATAGCCCTTCTTGCATTTGGGGTGCGGCTTGTCGCCGTGCGCGAATGACGGCGCTACGGTTGCGAAAGCCAGCTTGCGGGCGACAAGAACCAGCGCGAGCACTCTCATGTGTGACACACTCCCAATCAGAAGCCGAGAGATGACGACGCGTCCGCGTCGCCTGTCTCGACCGGCAATCCCGAAACGAACCCAGGTTGTATGGCTACCGCCCGCGCCTGCCTCTGCCAAGCGGCAGCACAAGGCAGCGCGGGTCAGGTCTCCATGCCGAAGCGCCGCCGGTACGCCGCTGGGCTGACCTTCACCTGCTTGCGGAAGTGATGGCGCAGGGTGGCGGCTGAGCCGAAGCCGGCGGCGGCGGCGACCTCCTCGATGCCGGCCGTCGACGATTTGAGCAGCTCGCGCGCACGCGCGACGCGTGCGGCGGCGAGCCAGGCGCCGGGCGTCGTGCCGGTGTTGGCCTTGAAGCGGCGCAGAAAGGTGCGGCGGCTCATGCCGGCCGTCCGCGCCAGCGCGCGCGATCGATCGTCTCGGGCGGCCGGCTCGGCGCGCATGCGCTCGAGCAGAGGCCCGAGCCGCCCCCTTCCCTCGCCTCCGGCACGGGCGCCTCGATGAACTGCGCCTGGCCGCCGTCGCGATGCGGCTGCACGACGAGGCGCCGCGCCACGCTGTTGGCGGCCGCCGCGCCCCAGTCGCGGCGGATGAGGTGGAGGCTCAGGTCGATGCCCGCCGCGCTGCCGGCAGCGGTGAGCAGGTTGCCCTCGTCGATGTAGAGCACGTCCGGCACCACGGAGATCTCGGGGTAGGCGCGGGCGAGGCGCTCGGCGTAGCGCCAGTGCGTCGTCGCGCGCTTGCCGTCGGAGCAGGCCGGTTGCCGCCAGCACGAACACGCCCGAGCAGAACGAGACGAGGCGCGCGCCGCGCTCAGCTGCGCGCGGCGCAGCGCCGCACAGGAGCCGCTCCGGCACGGGGCTGTCGGCGCCGCGCCAGCCCGGGACGACGATGGTGCCCGCGCGCTCGATGAGGCGCAAGCCGCCGTCGCTCTCGACGCGGATGCCGCCCGCGGCGCGCAGCGGTCCGGGCTCGATGGCGGCAACGCCGGAAGCGATACCATGCCTCGCCCATCTCCGGCCGTTCAGGCCGAAGATCTCGACCGCCACGCCGAACTCGAAGGTGCATGAGGCCATCGTAGGCGAGCGCCACCACCAGGCGGTTCGCGAGCGCGCGAGGCCGTCGTATGCGCTTTGGCACGATCTTTACGCTTGTTGGCATTCGTGCCACTTTCGCTCAGCATCGACGGCTGGCGTCAAATCGCGCCGATCCTACAGCATCAGGTGTGATCGCGAGGAGAGCCGCGATGCCGAGCCTGTCACCTCCACGCCTCCCGTGCCGCCCTCGAGGCGGCGAAGCACTTCGCGCACAAGCTGGCGCTCGAGACCGACTGCTCGGACGTGCGCGAGACGCTGAAAGGCGGCGCGCCGGACTTCGTGCTGCTCGACGTGCGCGGACGCGCCGCTACGCCTGGGCGGCACGTGCCGGGCGCCACTCAGCTCTGCCGCATCGGGATATCACGCCTGAGCGCATGATGGCCTGGCCGCACGACACGCTGTTCGTCGTCTACTGCGCCGGCCTCACTGCGACGGCGCCGACCGAGCGGCGCTCGAAGCTCGCCGCGAGCTCGGCCGTCCGGTGAAGTGATGCTGGGCGGCATGACCGGCTGGGCCGACGAGGGCTTTGCCTTCGAGACCAGCCCGGCGAGATCGAAGCCTAGGCTCCTCGACGGAGTCTCCGGCAGCCGTGAAGGAACGCCTGCGGCGCTTGGCGCGTTGCTGTTCGCACTCAGCTTCAGCTCAAGCGCGATACGTTCCACTCGCATCCGGAGAGTTCCCATGAGTAAGATCAGGAGCATACTGGAGGCGCGCCAGAAGCCGGCTGCCCCGCTCGACACCCCACCGATCTTTCCTGACCAGCCGCGGTGCGCGCCATCGCCAAGGCCGTCAACGGTCTGCCTGGCCGATGCCTTCGCGCTCTATCGTGAAGACCAAGAACTTCCACTGGCACGTCAGCGGCCCGCACTTCCGCGATTACCATCTGCTGCTCGACGAGCAAGCGCAGAGCAGATCTTTGCCACGCACCGACGAAGCTCGCCGAGCGCGTGCGCAAGGTCAGCGGCACTACGCTGCGCTCGATCGGCGACATCGCCAGGCATCAGAGCGCTCAAGGACAACGACGCGAGACGTTCGTCGCGCCCCAACGACATGCTGCGCGAGCTGGTGGCCGACAACAAGACGATGGCCGCGCGCCATGCGCAAGGCGCACGAGCTCTGCGACGAGCACGGCGATGTGGGGACCACTGCGGCCTGCTCGAAACGCTTCATCGACGCCACCGAGCGGCGCACGTGGTTCCTGTTCGAGGCCAGCCGCGATCCCGACGCTTCAGGCCACTGACGCGGTCACTCCTTCCGGTAGACATCCTGCCGCCCCGCAGCGACTTGACGGTAGAGCGGTGGCGCTTGGCCTCCGCTCGGCGCTAGCTTGGAAGCGCGCGGCGGCCTCAGTCTTGCGCCGCGGCTGCGGGCGGCGCTGGCCGCCTGCCGGATCAGAGCAGACGAGCCGCTCGCGTGCGTCCTCGCGATTGCGCATCTGGCTGCGGAAGCGGTTGGCGGTGATGACGATCACGCCGTCGCCGGTCGAGGCGGCTGCCCGGCCAGCCGCTCCAGCCGCGCGCGCACCGGCTCCGGCAGCGACGGCGAGCGGCGCACGTCAGAACGCAGCTGAACCGCGGTCGAGACCTTGTTGACGTTCTGCCCGCCCGGACCTGAGGCGCGCAGGAACACCTCCTCCAGCTCGGCTGGATCGATGGCTAATCGTGTCGGTGACCTGCAGCATCTGGTCTTGCAGATCGGCGTCCTCGTCTGTGCCGTTTCGTGCTATCAGGCACCGCCGTGATCATGACCACGGGCAGAAGCCGCAATGAGCCACCGAGCGCGCGCAAGTCTATCGCCGATCTTCTGGCCGTGATGGCGGCGCTGCGCACGCCGGGCACGGGCTGTCCCTGGGATCTGGAGCAGACCTTTCAAGACCATTGCGCCCTACACCATCGAGGAAGCCTACGAGGTCGCCGACGCCATCGACAACGGGCGACATGGCCGCGCTCAAGGACGAGCTGGGCGATCTGCTGCTTCAGGTTGTCTATCACGCGCGCATGGCCGAGGAGGACGGCGCGTTCGCCTTCGCCGATGTGGTCGGACGCCATCACCGCAGAAGATGATCCGCCGCCACCCGCACGTCTTCGGCAGCGAGGCCGAGCGCGCCGCCGGCGCCGCGCCGGGTTCTGGGAGCGCATCAAGGCCGAGGAACGTAGCGCCAAGCAACGCCAACCGGATTCCCCTCCCCCTCATGCCGAAGGCGTGTCTTCGACACGACGTGGGGAGGGGTTAGGGGTGAGGGGGAACCATCAACCGCAAATGTCCGGGGCTCCCCCTCCCTAACCCTCCCCCACAAGGGGAGGGATCCTCGCGAGCGGGAGAGCATTCACTCCCTTCTAGACGACTGTCCCCCTGCCCTCCCTGCCCTCACCGCGCCGTCAGGTTGCCAGGACAAAGCCGCCAAGGTCGGGTTCGACTGGCCCTCGCTCGCCCCCGTCTTCGACAAGCTGAAGGAGGAGCTGGGCGAGCTCGAGCAGGCCATCGGGGATCGCGAGCACGTCGGTGCAGACGCGCAAGAGGCGAAGATCGGCGAGGAGTTCGGCGACCTGCTGTTCGTCGTCGCCAACGTGGCCCGGCACCTGAAGATCGATCCCGAAGGCGCTCTGCGGGCGGCGAACCAGAAATTCATCCGCCGCTTCCGCCGCATCGAGGAGCTGCTGGCTGCGCAAGGCGCGCGCCCGCGCAATCGACGCTGGCCGAGATGGACCGCCTGTGGGACCAGGCCAAAGCCGAAGAGCGCGGAGGCGTAACTCAACGGGCCATTTGCCTCGCGTACAGAGCGAGACTAGAGTTGCCGCGCAAACCGCGAAGGGGGAACCACCCATGCCCGAGCTCGAGATCATTGGCGTCGCGCAGAGCAACTACGTGTGGGCGGTGCGCATTGCCGCCACCGAGAAAGGGCGTGCCCTACAAATTCACGCCCCTGCGGCCGAACACGCCGAGGTCGGCGCCATCCACCCTTCAGCAAGATCCCCGTGATGCGACACGGCGATTTCGAGCTCTTCGAGTCGAAGGCCATCGCAACCTACATCGACCGAACGTTCGACGGCCCGGCCCTGATCCCGGCCGATGCCAAGGGCGCCGCGCTGACCGAGCAGTGGATCTCCTGCGTCAACACCCTCATCGACCCCACCTGCGTGCGCCAGTACGTCGTCAGCTACGCCTTTCCGGGCACGCCGGACGGCAGCCCGAACCGGGCCAAGATCGACGCGGCGTTGCCGTTGATGGAAAAGCAGCTCGCCGTTCTCGACAAGGCGCGTGGCCAAGACCGGCCATCTCGTCGGCGACAAGCTCGCGTTTGCCGACATGAACCTCTTCCCGATCGCCTTCTATCTGCAGCGCTTTCCCGAGAGCAAGGCGATGATGCAGGGGCAGAAGCACCTCACCCTTCGTGGAGCGCATGCTGGCCCGGCCGAGCGTCAAGGCGACCGCGCCGCCGCCACCGCCGAAGAAGGACTAACGGTTGTCATCCCGGCCGAGGGCGGCAGCCGCGCCCGGGCACCAACCGCTGAATAAGAACATGCCTTGCAGCCTAGGTCCCGGATATTCGCTGGCGCGAAGTTCCGGGATGACAGGCGTGTCGCCGCCAACCCGGCGCGCTTGAGCTGCCCGTCGAGCTTGCCCTTGATATCGGGATCGATGCGGAAGCGCGCGGTCACTGCGCCGCTCTCCGCCGTCTCCTGGCTCGAGCACCTCGGCGTTGTCGTGGAGCCAGCTCAGCAGCCGGCCTTCCGCGCGGAGGATCTCCAGGACCAGCACCTCGTCCTTGGCGCCGAAGCGCGCGTCCGATGGCGGTGCGCAGCGCCTCGATCCCCTCGCCCGTCAGCGCCGAGACCAGCACGGGCGGCCGCTCGCTGCGCGCGATGCCACGCTCGGCCTCGCTGCGTGCAGCTTCGCTCAGACGGTCGGCCTTGTTCCAGACTTCCAGGATCGGCGCATCCGCCGCGGCCGCCTCGATGTCGAGACCCGCCAGCACCGCCTCGACGTCGCGCCGCTGCGGCTCGGTCTCGGCATGGCTGATGTCGCGCACGTGCAGGATGAGATCGGCCTCCACCACCTCCTCCAGCGTGGCGCGGAAGGCCGCGACCAGCGTCGTCGGCAGGTCGGAGATGAAGCCGACGGTGTCGGACAGGATGATGCGCCGGCCGCTGTCGCAGCTTCACCTCGCGCATGGTGGGATCGAGCGTCTCGAACACCTGATCGCTGCGCCACTACGGACGCGCCGGTGAGGCGGTTGAAGAGCGTCGACTTGCCGGCATTGGTGTAGCCGACGATCGCCACCACCGGATAGGGCACGCGCTTGCGCCCGGCGCGGTGCAGCGCGCGCGTCCTCACCACGCCTTCGAGGTCGCTTCTTGATGCCGTCGATGCGCTCCTCGATCAGCCGCCGGTCGGTCTCGATCTGCGCCTCGCCGGGGCCGCCGAGGAAGCCGAAGCCGCCGCGCTGGCGCTCGAGATGGGTCCAGCTGCGCACGAGCCGGCTCTTCTGGTAGGTCGAGATGCGCAAGCTCCACCTGCAGCGGCCCTCGCGGGTGAGCGCGCGCTCGCCGAAGATTTCCAGGATCAGCCCGGTGCGGTCGAGCACCTTTGCAGTCCCAGGCCTTCTCCAGATTGCGCTGCTGGATCGGGCTCACGACATGATCGATGATGACGAGGCCGGCCTCATGCTCGGCGATCAGAGCCGCCGATCTCCTCGACCTTGCCGGAGCCCAACAGCGTCGCCGGCCTCGGGGCGACGAGGGGCACGATCTCGGCCGCGCGCACGTCGAGGGCGATGGCGCGGGCGAGGCCAACGGCCTCCTCGAGACGGTCCTCGATCGAATGCGCCGCCGTCTCGCGCCGAGCGCCGTTGCCGTTGGCGCTGTGCGGCGCGCGCCTGCCCGCGCCGCAGCGGCACCAGCACGATGGCGCGCGTCGGCACGCGCCGACGCTCGACGGGACCGCGGCGGGACGACTTGGGTGGAGCCTGGGCGTGCGAGATGGCTATCCCTGCTGCTGGGCTTCGGCCGGATCGGAGTCCATGAGATGCACCGGCGCACCGGGCATGATGGTCGATATGGCGTGCTTGTAGACCAGCTGCGAGTGACCGTCGCGGCGCAGCAGAACGCAGAAGTTGTCGAACCACGTCACGATGCCTTGCAGCTTCACACCGTTGATCAGAAAGATCGTGAGCGGCGTCTTGTTCCTGCGCACATGGTTCAGGAAGGTGTCTTGTAGACTTTGGGCTCTGTTCGGCCATTTTTGTAGTCCGTTTGTTGTCTTGTGGAAGGCCGCTGCGGCGCTGCCCCCACCCCGCGCCCCAACAAAATGCAGGTTCATTTCCGTGTGCACAAGCAGATCTGGCGCCCTGGCAAGGGCAAATTGCCTTTGGCAAATCAGGCGAGCCTCAACGCGCGGCCATTTCCGCCGCCGAATGAAATTCGGAGCGCAGCCTGAGCGACAGCAAGCCCGGGGCCCCGTTGCCGATCGGCTTGCCGTCGATGCGCACCACCGGCATGACGATATTGGTGGCCGAGGTGATGAACGCCTCCCGCGCCGCCTTGGCCTCCTCCACGGTAAACGGCCGCTCGACCAGCTCGATATTCTCACGTTTCAACAGATCGATGAGGGTGGTGCGCGTGACCCCGCGCAGGATGGCGTCGTCCACCTGCCGGGTGATGAGCCGGCCGTCCCGGTCGACGATCCAGGCATTCGACGAGCCGCCCTCCGGTGACATAGCCCTCGGCGTCGACGAACCAGGCCTCCCTGGCGCCCTCCTTGCGCGCCGCCTCCTTGGCGAGCGAGGCCGGCAGCAGCATCACCGTCTTGATGTCGCAGCGGCCCCAGCGGATGTCCGGCATGGTCTTGATGCCGATGCCGGTCGGCGGCCGCCGCCTCGGCGCGGGCCGGGTTGAATTGCGCGCCAGGCAGCACGACGGTCGGCGCCACGTCGTCGGGCGGGAACAGGAAGTCGCGCGGCCGGCGCCCCGCGACACCTGCAGGTAGACCGACCCATCGCCGACGCGGTTGCGCCGCATCGTCTCGCGCAGCACCGCGCGACCATGCGCGGCGCCGACATCGGCTGCGGCATGCCGAGCTCGGTGAGCGAGCGGGCCAAGCGTTGCATATGCCGCGTCTCGTCGACCAGCCGGCCGCGCCTGCACCTCGCACACCTCGTAGACCGCATCGCCGAACTGGAAGCCGCGATCCTCGGCGTGCACGCGCGCCTGCGCGTAGGGCAGATAGCGGCCGTTGACGTAGACGACGCGCGTCATGTGCCCGGTCGCGCGGCAGGTCGCCGGCGCGCTCCTGCGAGCTGACGCCCAGCGCCCTGAGCTTGCGGTGCAGCGCCGAGCGCTCCATGCCGACGAACTCGGCGGTGCGCGAGATGTTGCCGCCGAAGCGGTTGATCTGCGCCAGCAGGTATTCGCGCTCGAAGATCTCGCGCGCCTCGCGCAGGGGCAGCGACATCAGGTGCTCGGCGCCGCCGTTGACGGGCAGCGGCACGTTGGAGCCGATCTCCTCGGGCAGCATGTTGGCGGTGATGATGGCGTCGGGGTCGCCGCCCGAGAGGATCATCAGCCGCTCGATGTTGTTCCTGAGCTCGCGCACGTTGCCCGGCCAGTCGTGCGCCTGCAGCACGGCGACGGCGTCCTCGCCGATCTTGCGCGGCGCCAGCCCCGAGGACTGCGCGACCTGGCCGACGAAGTAGGTGATCGAGCATCGGGATGTCGTCGCGGCGCTCGGCCAGCCCCGGCACCGCGCAGCGGCACGACGTTGAGGCGGTGGTAGAGGTCCTCGCGGAAACGGCCCTCCGCCATGTCCCGCTCGAGGTCGCGGCTGGTCGAGGAGATGATGCGCACGTCGACCGAGACCTTGGGGCCGCCGCCGACGCGCTGGAACTTCTGCTCCACCAGCACGCGCAGCACCTTGCCCTGCGTCTCGAGCGGCATGTCGGCGACCTCGTCGATATAGAGCGTGCCGCCGTGCGGCCTCCTCGAGCGCGCCGACCTTGCGCGGGCCGGTGTGGTCCTCGGTGCCGAACAGCTCCTCCTCGACCCGGTCAGGCGCCATGGCGGCGGCGCTGAGCACCACGAAGGCGGCGTCCTTGCGCTGGGAGAGGCCATGCATCACGCGCGCCACCAGCTCCTTGCCGGAGCCGGCGCCGCCGCGGATCAGGACGCGGCTGTTGGTCGGCGCCACGCGGTCGATGGACGCGCGCAGCTGGTTGATGGCCGGCGACTTGCCGATCATCTCCGAGCTGACCACGGAGCGCTCTCTGCAGCTCCTCGACCTCGCGCTGCAGCTTGAGGCCTCGAGCGCGCGCAGCGTCACGAGCAGCAGCCGGTCGGCCTTGAAGGGCTTCTCGATATAGTCGTAGGCGCCGCGCTTGATGGCGGTGACCGCGGTCTCGATGTTGCCGTGGCCCGAGATGATGACGACCGGCAGATCGGGGTGCGCCTTCTTGATGATGTTGAGCACCTCCAGGCCGTCGAGGCGGCTGCCCTGCAGCCAGATGTCCAGAATGACGAGCTGCGGGCGGCGCTCCTCCACGCGCTTTCAGCGCTTCGTCGGAATCGCGGGCGAGACGCGTGCGGTGACCGTCGTCTTGCAGGAAGCCGGCGACCATCTCGCGGATGTCCGCCTCGTCGTCGACGATCAGGATGTCGGATGCCATCTGTCGCTCCTTCACACGTTGGCAATCACGCGCCGCCGTTGGCGGCGGCGGTTGCGGGCTCGTCACGCGGTGGTGCTTCGGCGCCGGCGGCCTTGCTCACCGGCAGCGAAATGCGGATCAGGGCGCCGTGCGTGCGTCCGGGCGCCGGCGGGGCGTCCTCGAGCGACAGCGTGCCGCCGTGCTGCTCCACGCTCTTCTGCACGATGGCGAGGCCGAGGCCGGTGCCCTTGTTGCCCTTGGTGGTGACGTAGGGCTCGAGCAGGCGGCTGCGGTTGTGCTTGGGCAGGCCCGGCGCCGTTGTCGATGACCTCGATGTCGACGCGGTCGCCGTTGCGGCGCACCACCGTCTCGATGCGGCCGCGCCAGCCCGGCTCCTTGTTGGCGTTCTCGCTCCAGGCCTGGATCGCCTCCTGGGCGTTCTTGACGAGATTGCTGACGGCCTGCCCCACGAGCCGGCGATCGCAGGTGACGATGATGGGGTCCTTGCCGACCTTGGTCTCGAAGGCGATCTCGGCGGTCGTCATCTGCCGGTCGAGCACGGCCGCGCGCACCACGTCGCGGATGTCGTGATCCTCCATCTGCGGCTTGGGCGTGCGGGCGAAGGCCGAGAACTCGTCGACCATGCGCGTCACGTCGCCGACCTGGCGGATGATGGTGTCGGTGCAGCGCTCGAAGGTCTCGACGTCCTCGGTGATCATCTTGCCGTACTTGCGGCGCGAGGCGCTCGGCGGAAAGTTGTATCGGCGTCAAGGGGTTCTTGATCTCGTGGGCGATGCGGCGGGCAACATCGGCCCAGGCCGACGTGCGCTGCGCGGAGACGAGCTCGGTGACGTCGTCGAAGGTCAGCACCGAGCCGTAGTCCTCCTCGCCCTGCTCCTCGTGCGTCACGCGCACGGAGAAGTTGCGCTCCTCGCCGCCGATGATGAGGGTGACCTGATGCTGCGGGCCGGCCCTTGCTGCGGTCGGCTCCGCTCAGCATGGCCGCGAACTCCGGCACCGCCTCGGCGAGCGGGCGGCCGACGAGCTGGTGCCGTCGAGGCCCAGCAGCTTCTCCGCCGAGCGGTTGGCGAGCGTGATGCGGTCGTGGCGATCGAGGCCGATGACGCCGGCCGACACGCCGGAGAGCACGGCCTCCATGAAGCGGCGCCGCTCGGTGAGCTGGCTGTTGGCGGTGACGAGGTCGGTGCGCTGGCGCTCCAGCTCCTTGGTCATGGTGTTGAAATTCATCGACAGGCGGCGCAGGTCGCCCTCGCCGCGCCGGATCGGCAGCTCGACCTTGAGGTTGCCCTTGGTCACGTGCTGGGCGGCGCTGATCAGCCGCCGGATCGGCGCAACGAAGCGGCCCGCAAACCAGATCCCGACCCAGATCGCGGCCAGCAGCGCCGTGAGCGAGATCATGAAGTACATCATGCCGTGCGCGAACTTGAGGCCGCCCCGACCTGGCGCAGGCTTGTAGGTCCGCACGCCCGCGCTCCGTGCGCCGCAGGTGCCTCACCACCTTCCGGGTCGACGCCGCGGGCGACGTAGAGATAGGCATCCGGGTAGTTGCGAAGCTTGGCCAGCGCCGCCACGCGGAACGTGTCCTTCGGCATCAGCAGCGGCACCTGCCCGCCTTCGGCCGCGCGGATCAGATGCTCGGGCGGAGCGACGTAGGGGATCTCTCGTCCTCGAGCACGGCCACCTTCACCGCGCCCTTGGCGTCGACCACATAGGCGACGGGCAGGTCGCGCAGGCCGGCCTGGGCGAACATCAGCTCGCGAAACTTGCGCGCGTCGCCGGCGACGGCCGGCGCCGCATCGTCGAGGTCCTTGGCCATGTTGACGATGTCGGTGCGGATGACCTGGCCGTGCTCGTCGAGATAGGCGTGCGCGACGTTGAGCGAGTTCTGCACGATCGACATGGTCTGCTGGTTGAACCAGTTGTCGAGCGCGCGCGAGAACGTGGTGGTGGCGGCAATCGCCAGCAGCAGAGCAGGCAGCGCCGCGATCAGGCTGAACAGGCCGACGATGCGCGCATGCAGGCGCGCGCCGGCAACCTTCTTCTCCCACGCCCGCCACAGCCCGACCGCGTGCACGGCGATGACCGCGACCATGGCGACGATCAGCAGCAGGTTGACGAACAGAACGACGTACACGACCTCTTCGCGCGGCGCGATCGGCGTCAGGTTGGTCAGGATCAGGAAGGTCGCGAGCGCCCACACCACCGACAGGCTGACGACGACGAGGCCGACCCAGAAGGCGCGGCTGCCGGTGCCTGGGAGCGGCGGCGCACCGGCATCGAGCACGGGGTCGAGCGGCGGCTCCGTCTGCGGCGCCAGGCGGCGCACGCGTTGAGCTGCTTCCCGCACTGCGGTGGACGCGCGCCGGCTTCCCCGCAACGCGGCAAGCGCCTGGCCCCCAGCCCGGAGCATCGTGTCGACCGTTGGATGTCTGCTCACTGATCGCGGTTCTTCTGCAGCAAAGCGACCACACTGATCAACTTGCACTGTGGCATTTTCGCGACAATGTGGGCTTAGCCATTTGCCGCGCCAGCGTCAAGAGCGGCCACCGAACCTGTGCGGGGATCGTCACGTTCGACCAGGCAGATATGGGTTGGCGGCCTCCGGGCCACCTTTCCGCCACCAAGCTATGGAACCCCGTAAAGCCCTTGAATGGCCAGCCGCGAATGGGCGCACCCGGGGTGGGCAGGGGCGGCTAGCGGTGCCGGGGAACTCGATGCGCATCTTGAGCCGATACGTGTTTCGGCAAGCTGCCGGTGCGCTCCTGCTCATCCTCGTGTCCTTGACGGGCGTGGTCTGGATCGCGGTGGCGCTGCGCCAGCTCGAGCTGATGACCACGCAAGGGCAGGATGCGCTGCGCTTCCTGGCAATGACCGCCCTTGCCATCCCGAGCATGACGGCGCTGATCGCACCGATCGCCCTGCTGATCGCCTCCATTCACGTGCTCAACCGCCTCAGCGGCGACAGCGAGCTCATCGTCATGACGGCGGGCGGCATGCCGGCCTGGTCGCTGCTGAAGCCGCTGACGCTCCTGGCCCTGCTGACTGCGCTCGGCGTGTCCGGCGTCAACCATTTGGCTGGCCCGTGGGCACAGCGCACGGCTCAACGAGCTGGCAATACAGGTGCGCACCGATCTGATGGCTCAGATCATTCAGCCCTGGCGCTTCACCTCGCCCGAAGCCAAGCTCACGGTGCATATCCGCGACCGCGCCCCCAACGGCGAGCTGCTCGGGCTGTTGATGCACGATGCCCGCGACCCCAAGCAAATCGTCACCTACCTGTCCGAGCGCGCCCGGATCATCAAGCAGGACGGCCAGGCGTATCTGCGGATGGACAAGGGGCACATCGTGCGCCGCCTGGAGAACGAGACGTCGCCGCAGATCATCGTCTTCGATCGCTACGCCGTGGACGCCAACCAGCTCGAGCAGCGGACCGATCAGACCAACATCATGCGGCCGCGCCAGCGTATACGCCCGAGCTCATCACCCCGATCCCAACGACCCCATCTACAAGATGAATCCGGGAAGCTACGCCGCCGAGCTGCACGAGCGCTTCGCCAGCCCTCTCTATGCCTTCGCCTTCGTGCTTCTGGTGGTTGCGTTCATGGGCCAGGCCCAGACCACCCGCACGAGCCGCATGCAAGCCGTCATTGCCGCCTTTGCCGTCGCCGTGCTCAGCCGCATCCTCGGCATCACCTGCGCCAATATGGTGGTGGTGCGTCCGGCGGCTCGCGCCGCTGCTCTATGCGGTGCCTGCGGTCGCAGCGTTGCTGGCCGCCGTGGCGATCCAGTGGCACATGTACCCGCGGCGGCCCTCCAGCAGTTGCGCGCGCGGTCGGGGCTTTCTGGCGTGGACGGGCGCGGGCCTTGGCGCTTTGTGGCCGCGGCGTCGAGTCCCCGCGCCGTCCAGGATCGGGGCCTAGCGCACCATGCTTGGACCCCGCACCCTGCGCCGCTACGTCGCCAAGCGCTTCCTGCTGTCGATCCTCGGCGCCTTCGCCGTCTGCGCGGCGCTGATCTTCATGATCGACATGATCGAGCTCTTGCGGCTGTCGCGGCGCGCCACCGACCTTTCCATGGGGTCGCTGTTGTGGATGGCGCCTGCTGCGCCTGCCGGCATTCACGGAGATCCTGCTGGCCTTCGCCGTGCTGGTCGGCGGCATCGGCGCGCTGCTGAGCCTCAACCGCAAGTCGGAGCTCATCGTCATGCGCGCGGGGGCATGTCGGTGTGGCAGTTCCTGCGCCCGGGCCTCGTGGTGGCACTGGTGCTCGGGATTGCCGCCGTCGCGCTCTACAATCCGCTGGCGGCCGCCGCCCGCTCGGAGGCCGAGCGGCTGATCGCGGAGGCTTTCGGCAGGGAGGCGCAGCCTGCTTGCCAGCTCAGGCGAGGGCTCGTGGCTGCGCCAGGACGGCGTCGACGGACAATCGGTGATGAGCGCAAAGGCCATTGCCAATCAGGGGCTGTCGCTGGTCGGCGTGACCGTCTTTCAATTCGACGCGCAGGGGCGGTTCGTCGAGCGCATCGATGCCGACCGCGCCAATCTCGCCGACGGCTACTGGGAGCTGCAGAAGGCCATGGTTTCCCGCCCCGGTAGAGAACCAGAGGACCTTCGACACGTTTACGGTAAGCACCTACCTGACACGCGAGCGTGTCAGCGAAGCCCTCGGCTCCGGAGATCGCGGTCTCCATGTGGCAGCTGCCGTCGTTGATTGAAGTGGCTGAAAAAGCAGGGCTTTCAGCCGCCCGCTGCAAGATGCAGTATGCCCTGCTGCTGTCCCGCCCCATGCTCGTTGATGGCCATGGTCATTTTGGCCGCAACTGTGTCCCTGCGGTCATTCCGGTCGGGGGGACCCAGACTATGGTCATAACCGGGATGGTCGGGGGAATCGGTTTTTTCCTGCTGACTGAAGTGTCGCGCCAGATCGGCATCGCCGGTCTGGTGTCGCCCACGACAGCAGTTTGGGTCCCGATCGGCCTCGCTTTGCTCGTTTCACTGACGGTGTTGCTGCACCAGGAGGACGGCTGAGTGATGCGTCGAGCGCCGATACCGCACACAGGGTGCGGCAGTGCGCGAAGTCTGTAGCCGTCGTGATGGCTGGCTGCGACTTGTGCGCGCGCTCGTCTTGTTGGCTACGGTCGCCCTCGCTCCTCACCCTCGTTACGCTGCCGTCGACGGCGCAGGACCCCAGCCTCTTATGCCGGCATAACCGGCAACAAATCTTCTTTCGCCAAGAAGAACGGCGGCATCTTCGGGCCGACGCCGAAAATCGACAGCGCCCAGCCCTCTACCTGCAGGCCGACCAGCTCCTCTACGACACCAAGAACAACCGGGTGATCGCCCAGGGCAATGTCGAAATCTACTACAACAACTACATCCTCACCGCCGACCAGGTGGTCTACGACCAGGCCGTCAACAAGCTGATCGCGGAAGGCAATGCCCAGCTGAAGGACCCCAACGGCGGCATCACCAGGGCCGACCGCTTCGAGGCGCTCGACGATTTCCGCGACGCCTTCATCCAGTCGCTCAGCGTGGTCACCGCCGACGACACGCGCATCGCCGCCGAGCGCGCCACCCGCCGCGAGGGCAACACCACCGAGTACGAGCGCGGCAAGTTCACGCCCTGCAAGAACGACCCCGGCATGCCGCCGCTGTGGTGCATCGGCGCTGCCCGCATCATTCACGACCAGCGTGCCGCCACCATCACCTACCAGGATGCGCAGTTCGAGCTGTTCGGCGTGCCCGTGCTGTACCTGCCCTACTTCCAGCACCCCGACCCCTCCGTGAAGCATCGCAGCGGCTTCCTGATGCCGGAGTACAGCAGCTCGAGCGCGCTCGGTTTCGGCTTCCATTCTGCCGTACTATTTTGCCCTGGCGCCCAACTACGATTTCACCCTCCATCCCCGGTACTGGTCCAACTACGGCATCCTCTGGCAGGGCGACTGGCGGCATCGGCTGGCAAACGGCCAATACACCGTGTCGATTGCCGCCATCGACCAGGGCCGCGACGGGACCGCGTTGGCCAATGTCCAGGAGCCCGGCTGGCGCGGCTCGGTCCAGACCAAGGGGCAATTCTCGATCTCGTCCTGGTGGCGCTTTGGATGGGACATCACGGCTGAGAGCGACGAGAGCTTCCGCCGCTTCTACCAACTCGATCCGATTTTGCAGACCGACCGTGTCAACACGATCTATCTGCAGGGCATGAGCGATCGCAACTACTTCGCCGCCAAGCTCTACCAGTTCGGCGGCTCTGCTGCTGACCGACACGCCCTATTCCAACGCCTGGGTGCATCCCGTCATCGACTACAACTACATCCTGGGCGCACCGGTGCTCGGCGGCGAGCTGAGCTTCAGCGCCCATGCCCGCTCGATGACGCGCAGCGACAGCACCGACACCAACCGCGCGGTCGCCGAGGCCAACTGGCGGCGCAAGATGATCGATCCGATCGGCCAGGTGTGGACCCCTTCGCGCACGTGCGCGGCGACGTCTTCAACTACTCGGACGCGCGCGATCCCGTGACGCTGGCGCCGCTGCCGAGCGACACCGTGCTGCGCGGTGTCGCCGCCACCGGCATGCTCTACTCCTATCCGTTCGTCGCCCACACGGCCTTTGCCTCCCACGTGTTCGCGCCGACCGCGCAAATCATCGTGCGCCAGAACACGGCCGACCAGCGGCGCCTGCCGGACGAGGACGCCAAGAGCCTGATCTTCGACGACACGCTGCTGTTCGATATCGACAAGTTCTCAGGCTACGACCGCTTCGAGACCGGCACCGCGCGCCAACGTCGGCATGCAGTACACGCTGCAAGCCAACAACGGCGTCTATGCCCGGTTCGTGTTCGGCCAGAGCTTCCATCTGGCCGGCGAGAACCCGTATGTCGATCCGGGCCTCGACCCGACCGGCAAGTTCTACTATTCGCCGACGAGCGGGCTCGACACCAACCGCTCGGACTATGTCACCGGCCTCTATCTATCGCCGATCGCCGGCTTGAGCCTCATCACGCCAGGCCCGCTTCGACGAGCAAGGATTGAGCCTGCGGCGCAACGACTACGATCCTGCAGGGCACCTATGGCCCGTTGTCCGGCTCGGTGGCCTACTCCTTCACGCACTTCGATCCTGCGACCGGCCTGATCGACAATCAGCAGGAACATCATGACCAGCCTCGGCCTGAAGCTGACCAATCATTGGAGCTTGTCGGGATCGATGCGCTACGACATCGATGCCAAGCGGCGCATCCAGGACGTCCTCCAGCTCAAATACGCGCGACGAATGCTTCGTGCTGACGGCCAGCTACATCGAGACCGTTCGTCGCAGAACGACTGCGCTCAGGCCTCAAGCCCGATCGCACCTTGTTGCTGCGCTTCGAGCTCAAGCACATCGGCGAGTTCAACTACAAGACCGACCAGCTGAACCACTTGTTTGGAGACCAGAACCAGGGACCGAAACTGTAGAGCGCTCATTGACGGCAACGGACCTGCGGCCAGCGCAATCCCGGGCCATCCCACCCACCACGAAATGCGCGCCGCAAGTCCGATCTGCCATGCCAGCGCCACGGTTGTCTTGTGGATAACTGCAGATCGCCGACGTGGGCTCGGCGGTAAGACTCGTTTGCGTCGATTCGCGCCCTCCAACCCGGCCCGGCCACCATGGCATCAGCACGCCGCCCGTCGCATCGCCACCGCCTCGGCGGTGTTCCTGCTCGCTCGTGCCGCGGTATCGGGCGCCCACGGCCGCAATCGCTGCCCAACACCGCGCCCCGCCAAGCCGCCGGCGCAGCCGGCGGCACCCAAGGCCGAGAAGCGCCGCCCCTGCAGCCTGCCAAGAACGAGCAGGCCATCGCCGTGCTGGTCAACGACGAGCCGATCACCGCCTACGAGATCCAGCAGCGGACGGCGTTTCTGGCGCTCAATGGCGGCGGCGGCGGCCGGGACCTCAAGGCCAAGGCCGAGGCGCGCTGGGCGCAGATCGACCAAGGACCCGAAGACTCAACGAGCGCCTGCAGGCTCTGCTCCGGGAGAAGAACGTCAAGTCGCGCGAGGAGGCGCAGGCGGTGCAAAAGGAGTTCGTCACGAAGCTGCAGCACGAACATGATCGAGCAGATCAAGCGGGAGGCCCGCGACGCCATGCTGCCGAAGCTCAGGAAGGAGGCGCAGGAGAGAGCTGATCGAGGAGCGGCTGAAGCTGCAGGAGGCCAAGCGGCAGGGCATCGGAGATCACCGACGCCGAGGTCAAGGGCGTCATCAAGGGCCTTCGCCGAGCGCAACAAGCTGACGGAGGAGCAGTTTGTCCAAAGCACTCAAGCAGGCTCCGGTGTCGACGTCTCTACCCTGCGCGAGAGGTTCAGGCGCAATTTGCATGGCGCGAGGTGGTGCGGCGGCGGGGCCAGATGCTGGTCTCCATCAACCAGCGCGACGTCGAGCAGATGATCACGGCGTCGGCCAGGGACGCAGGCGACGATACGGTCGAGCTGCAGGTGCAAAGATCACGCTGCCGACGCCCGCCAAGGATCAGAGCGCCATGGCCAAGCGTTACGCCGAGGCCGAGGCGCTGCGCGCGCAGGTATGGCGGCTGCAATACCTTGGCCGGGCTGGCCAAGGAGGCCGGAGACGCGCAGACACGAGGACCTGAAGTACATCAAGCCCAGCAGCATCGCTCGAGCCGACGCCGGTCGCCGCTGCTCAGCGCCAAGGACGGCGATATGCTGCCGCCCACCACCGCGGCGCACGGCATCGAGGTCTACCGCCGTCTGCGCCGCAGGCGCCCGATCAAGGTCGACGAGAAGGAGCGCGAGAAGGCCGAGGCGAGCTGGCGCAGAAGGAGTTCGAGATCGTGGCCAAGCGCTATCTCCGCGACCTCAGGCAGGATGCGCACATCGAGTTTCGATGAGCGCCGTCATGACCGCCTCGCCTCCGCGACGACCGATCCGCCGGCGGCTCCACGGGGGGATCGGCGCCGATCGCCGTGACGATGGGCGATCCGGCGGGGATCGGCCCCGATATCGCCCTCATGAGCTGGCTCGAGCGCGTCGCGCCGGGCCTCCCGGCCTTCGTGCTCTACGGCGATCCACGCAGGTCCTGCAAGCCCGAGCGCGTGCGCTTGGCGTCAGTAGTGCCGATCGCGACCGTCGCCGGCCTCGAAGGAGGTGGCCTCGGCATTTGCCGATGCGGCTGCCTGTCGTGCCCGTGCCGATCTCCGCGTCGGGAGCGGGCGGCGATGCGGCCATCGTCGCGCGCGATCGAAACGGCGACAGCGGCCGTGCATGAGCGGCGAGGCACTGGCGCTGGTGACCAATCCGATCACCAAGCGCACGCTCAATCTTGGCCCACCTTCCCTACCCCGGACACACGGAGTTCCTGGCCGAGCTGGCCGCGCGTCACGGCGGCGGCCGCCGGCCTCGACCCGTCATGATGCTGGTCGGCGGAGGAGCTCAAGGTTGTGCCGGCTACCGTCCACATCCCGTTGACGGCGGTGGCCAAGGCGCTGACCCGGCCCCTGCTGCTCGAGACCATCAGGATCACGGCTGCGGCGCTGACGCCGGCGACTTCGGCATCGACGCGCCCGCGCATCGCCGTGACGGGCACTCCAATCCGCACG
>ERZ1370068.10722-contig-9396_pt1 | contig 31502 bp, 52 predicted proteins | sample MGYA00561227_ERZ1370068 | MGnify/ENA primary metagenome ERZ1370068 (study PRJEB38410, sample SAMEA6850437) | metagenome | study: Metagenomic assessment of the ecological functions of the soil: analysis of the soil microbiota associated with the...
GACATTCACTTCGTTCCTGGTTATAGCCGCAGCGCATCATCGATCTCGGATGGCATCACGCCGACCGTAATCGAAAAGTCCATGCGCGGCAATGCGCAGAAAAGTCGAGGAACCGGTGTGACTGCAGAGAGCATCAGCGCCGAAAGTGTTCAGTGGCAGGCGTCCAGAGATCCCAGTCGGGCGGGCCCGGCGATGACCTGGCGGCTCGTCGTTCGAGGCCGCCGCTCATGCCAACGGAGCACACGCAGCGCGAGCGTGTGCCGCCGACTCGGCTCGCCCGCCGGCTCGATGAGCGGAAACGCGAGCGCCTCGCCTCGCTCGCGCGATCGAGGAGCCAGCGACCGTCAGTCTGCCGCCGGCTCTCGGCGACCTGCACGGCACGGCTCGTGCGCGCATCAGGCTGGACACCGGCGGCCTGAGGTAGTCGAGCGCGCGGAGGACGTCGTAGTGATAGCGGGCAGGAACCCGAACGTCAGGAACGCCAGATTCGCGATCCTCGCCGGTCGGAGCGCCGACCGGAAGAGACTGCGCTCGAGCAGCAATGCTCCCCACCTCGCTCGCCGTCCGCGCGTTGCGGAGTGGACCGGCGGCAGCACGCTCGTATTCGAGCGAACCTTGCGACAGCACAGATCGTCGTGCGTGGTCCGACGAGTGCGTGCTCTTGGGCGCTTCGCAGTTCCACCCGCCGTCCTCCGAGCAGTCTCGGTCGAGGCGGGCGACGCCAGGCTCTCCGTTCGGACGTCCGAAGTAGGCGCCGAGTGCGAGCGCGCCCCGTTGATGCACGGCTCCACCTCGCCTTCGAAGGACGGCTTTCTGCCGAACGCCTCGTCCCACCGGTAGCCCGCCTCGAGGCGGCGCTACCGCCGTCGACGCCGGCCGGATCCGGCGCGATCGACGCCGGTCGCGCGCAGCCCAGCTGGAACGTGAAGAGCGCGGCAGGCGCGGGGCGTCGGCGCGGTGCCACGCGCCATCCGTCCCCTGACTGGCGAGACTTGTGGCGCCGACCCCTTCGCGTCGCGACGCGGGCGCGCTCAGCCGCGAGACCGCCAGGGGAGGCGTCGGTGAGATCGCGCATCGTCTGCCAGCGGATGGCCGGGTCGGAATCGAGCAGCCAGTCGAGAGTATCCACGGCGCGATATTACCCGCTGGCGATGTCGCATCCCGAACTCTTCCACACGCTCCTCAGTGTCATGCCGCACGACGCGTCGGCTTCCGATCATTGACCGCCGGCCCGCAGAACCGACTGCTGATTCAGGACCTGATCCCGTCTGGCCATTACGTGTCTCAAACAGCACAGCCCAAGCCGCGCCGCACGCGTTACCGTGGAAAGGGAGGCTTCGTGTGAAGGGAAGTAACACCTGTGGCAAAAGGTAGGTGCACCGTGAGATTGATTATCGCGACCGCTGTGACCACGACGTTCGCGCTCACGCCGATGCTCGCGGCGGACAACGATTCAGCAAAGCGATCTGCGGAGGCGGCGGCCGTGCTGCAAGAAGTCATGGCGACGCCGGACAAAGAGCATTCCGCAGGAACTGCTCGAAAAAAGCCCGACTGCATCGTCATTGTCCCGGACCTCAAGACCGGAGCATTCGTCTTCGGCGCGAAATACGGCAAAGGTTTCTCTCCTGCCGACGCCGAAGAGCGGCACCGGCTCGGTCGGCGCCGGCACCGATCCGCGTCGAAGGCGGGAGCGTAGGCTTCCAGATCGGTGCTTCGTCGACGGACCTGATCATGTTGGTCATGAGTGAACGGGGCGCGGGCTGCTTGACAGCCAGTTCACGGTGACGCCGGAAGGCTCCGTGGCGGCCGGCCCGGGTGGGACGCGCGGCCACCGCTCAACGGATGCGCAAATGCATGCCGACGTTCTGTCGTGGTCGCGATCGCGGGGACTGTTTGCCGGCGTCGCCCATGAAGGGCTTACGCTGCGCGAGACCTGGATGACAACGCCACGCTGTATGGTAAGCGACGCTGGAGAACCGCGTGATCGTGACGACAGGGGTGCGCATCCCAAAGGCATCTACCACGCTGATCGATCTGCTGACCCAGTGCACCTACAACGACGAGGACGAACAGGTCGCGGCGTGCCGGGTATGATGAGCGTCAGGGCAGGGGTTGTCGCGGCGATTGTCGCCACCGGACTGTTGGCGCCGGCACGGGCGGGAGGCCTGTTCCACTGTTGGCCCACGAAGCGAACATCGATGCGTTGTGGGACAGCTACGATCGCGCCGATGTTGAAGGTGCGCTTTCCGGAAGCGAGCCGCGAGCAGATCCTCGAGGCTCGCGGCTACGCCTACGGTGGATGCGTCATTCAGGATCTTGGCTACTACCCGTTTCGGCAGCCGCTTCTTCAGCAACTTGCTGCATTACGTCCGCACCGGCGATTTCATCGATGGCGCTGATTCGTGACGCACGGGACGTCAACGAGTATGCGTTTGCGCTGGGCGCGCTCGGTCACTACTCGGCAGACAACGACGGCCATCCGATCGGCCGTCAACCGTGCTGTTGCCACTGCATGTATCCCAAACTGAAGAAGGAGTTCGGGAACCGCGTCACCTACGCGCAATCCCCGAAGAACCACGTGCTCGTGGAGTTCTCGTTCGATGTCGTCCAGGTCGCCGCCGCCGCATGCGCCGGAGCGTATCACGCCTTCATCGGCTTCCGGGTGGCCAAGCCGCTGCTCGAACGCGCCTTCAGCGAGACGCACGGCATCGAGATGAAAGACATCTTCTTCAGCGAGGATCTAGCCATCGGCACGTGCCGGCACGCCGTCGCGACCACCATTCCGGGATGACGAAGGTGGCGTGGGGCAAGAAACGGGACCAGATCCAGAAGGTGATTCCCGGAGCGAAGAAGGGAGGCGGTCGTTTTCAACCTGCGCCGGCAGCAGTGTTGAGAAGGAGTTCGGCATCGACTCACGCGAAGCCGCACGGGTTCGCGCGCTTCCTGGCGCTCGTCTATCGGCTGATCCCGAAGATCGGCCCGTTTCGCGCCCTCAGTTTCTCGGTGCCGACGCCTGAGGCCGAACGCCTGTTCCTGGAGAGCTTCACGAGCACGCGGGAGCACTTCCGGCAATCCCTCGATGCGCGTGAGCGCGGCGCGTCTCGATCTGCTCAACACCGACTTCGACACGGGCAGCCGACGACGAGGGGCGAGTATTCGCTGGCAGACGAGACCTACGACGACGAACTGCTCGGGAAGCTCGCCGACCGTGCGTTCGCCAGCGTCTCGGAGAACTCGCGGTCGAACCCTCGTGGCCTACTACCGGAGACGTCGGCTCGCGGTCAACGGATACAGACGCCGAGCGGAAACGGCTGTCGAGGGTCCGGCATCAGCTGGCAGTCCTCGATTCGGTAAAGATGCCTTGATCGCCCACGCGCACATCGTGTCCGGGTCTCCCGCACACGTGGAAGGAAGAAGGTTGCCATCATGCCGGATCCTCTTGATTGTTGTCCTCCTGGTGCTGCTCTTTGGTGGGGGCGGTGGCGGCTACTACGCGGCCGTAGTGCCGGATGGGGCGCGCCACACTTCGGCGGCGGGCTGCTCGGCCTTGGGCCGATTATCGTGTGATTCTCTGGCCTCACCGGCCGCATGGGCGGTGGCATGGGGCTCCGCTAAAGATCGATGGCAAGCCCGACGCGAAAGGAGCAGACATGAAATCGAGCACGAAGGACCAGAGTCGAGGGCACGTTCCGCGAAGTGAAAGGCACAATGAAGAAAGAACAGGCAGGGCGGGTCATCAAGAACTCTAACTTGGTGAGGAAGGCCAAGCGGAAAAGGGCTGCAGAGCAAGATCCAGAAGAAGGAAGGTCGGGCAGGTCGAAAAAAGTGTTCGAGAAGTAATTGCGCGGCGGGGATACCCAGCGATGTGTGTCCTCCGTCTCTGTGATCTCGGCTACCGACGACGGCTACGTGAGGAAAGACGATGGCGATGACGGTCCAACGCAACGCAGGGCTACTCAGCTGCTCGGAATCTGGCTCAGTGCTGTGCGGGCTTGCCGGCATCACTCGCTGGGGTTGCCGTCGCCGCTGATGACGTCCTCGCGCTGCTTGCCGGCATACTGATCCTCGTGGGTCGATAGCTCACCTGGACGGTCGCGTGAGCATCCCCGGCACGCACCGCGCCGTGCAGGGTCGCGAAGTCGGCGAGCGTCATCACGTCGCTCGGCTCCGGGACCGAGCGGGCTCACAGCGGGCGTGCAGCCGAGCGGCTGGCTGTCGTCGGCCCGAACAGCGTCGAGGACGCGCAGCGTCTCGGCCCGCTGCGCCTGCTCTGGAGGCAGGTCGAGAGCCCGCTCGTCCTCATCCTGATCTTCGCCGCCGCGGTGTCGCTCAGCCTCTCCCAGTGGGTGGACGCAGGGATCATCCTCGCGATCGTGATCGGCTCCTCGCTGCTCGGCTTCTACCAGGAGTACCGCGCCTCCGCGGCGGTCGAGGAGCTGAAGAAGCGCCTCGCGCTCACCTGTCGCGTCGTGCGCGACGGCGTCGAAGGCACCGTGCACGCCGACGCGCTCGTGCCCGGCGACGTCCTCGTGCTCTCGGCGGGCAACCTGATTCCCGCCGACGGACGGATCCTCGAGGCGAGCGACTTCCTCGTCAGCGAGGCGAGCATGACCGGCGAGTCGTTCCCCGTGGAGAAGCAGCCGGGGATCGTCCCCGCCGATGCGCCGCTCGCCCGGCGGACGAACGTCGTGTTCCTCGGCGCGTCGGTGCGCAGCGGCACGGCGAGGGTCGTCGTCGTCGAGACGGGGCGGCGCACCGCGTTCGGCGCGATCGCCGCGCTGGCTGCGCGCGCGGGAGCCCGAAACCAACTTCGCCCACGGGCTCCGGCAGTTCGGCTACCTGCTGATCCGGTCGATGGTCGTGATCGTCCTCTTCGTGCTGACGGTGAATCTCCTGCTCCACCGTCCGCTCGTCGAGTCGCTGCTCTTCTCGGTCGCCCTCGCCGTCGGGCTCTCGCCGGAGCTCCTGCCCGCGATCGTGAGCGTCACGCTCTCGGCGGGCGCGCGAGCCATGGGCAAGGAGGGCGTCATCGTCCGCCGCCTGGACGCGATCGAAAACCTGGGAAGCATGACCGTCCTGTGCACCGACAAGACCGGCACGCTGACCGAAGGGACGATCGTTCTCGCCGACGCCACGGATCCGAACGGGCGCACGTCGGCCGCCGTCCGGCAACTCGCGTTCCTCAACGCGGCCTTCGAGACCGGCATCGACAACCCGATCGACGCGGCGATCGTCGCGGCCGGGAAACAGGCGGGGCTCTCGACCGCCGGCCACGCCAAGATCGACGAGATCCCCTACGACTTTCTGAGGAAGCGCCTGACGATCGTGATGGCCGAGGGAGGCGACGCCGAGCGGCACCTCGTCGTCACGAAGGGCGCGTTCTCGAACGTGCTCTCGATCTGCACGCAGGTGGAGCGCGACGGCGCCGTGCTGCGCGCTGACGGACGCCGTCACCGCCGAGCTCTCCGCGTACTACGAGGCGAAGGGCAAGGCGGGCTTCCGTGTGCTCGCGCTCGCGACGCGCGCCGTGTCGGCCAAGGGTGCCTATCAGCGCGACGACGAGGGCGGAGATGGTGTTCGCGGGCTTCCTGCTCTTCCTCGATCCGCCCAAGGCCGACGCGGCGCGCGTGCTCGGCGACCTCGCGAAGCTGAACGTCGAGGTCAAGGTCATCACCGGGGACAACCGGTTCGTGACGGGCCACCTCGCCGAGACCGTCGGGCTCGACCCGACGTCGATGCTCACGGGCGACGCGCTGGCGAAGCTCGACGACGAGGCGCTCTGGCATGCGGCGCCCAAGACGTCACTCTTCGCCGAGATCGATCCGCAGCAGAAGGAGCGCATCGTGCGCGCGCTCCAGCGCACGGGCCACTCGGTCGGCTACCTCGGGGACGGAATCAACGACGCCCCCGCGCTGCACGCGGCCGACGTCGGCATCTCGGTCGATCAGGCCGTGGACGTCGCACGCGAGAGCGCCGACATCATCCTCTTGAAGCGCGACCTCGACGTCCTGCGCACGGGCGTGGAGGACGGGCGGCGCACGTTCGCGAACACGCTCAAGTACATCTCGATTACGACGAGCGCGAACTTCGGGAACATGGTCAGCATGGCGCTCGCGGCGCCGCTGCTGCCGTTCCTGCCGCTGGTCGCGAAGCAGATCCTGCTCAACAACTTCCTCTCCGACGTGCCGTCGATGGCGATCTCGACCGACCGGGTCGACGCCGCGCGCGTGACGCACCCGCAGCGCTGGGACATCACACAGGTCCGGCGCTACATGATCGTCTTCGGGCTCGTCAGCTCCGTCGTTCGACCTCCTGACCTTCGCCGCGCTTCTGCTGCTCTTCCGTGCCGGCGAGGCCACGTTCCAGACGACGTGGTTCGTCGTGTCGCTGCTCACCGAGCTCGGCGTCGTGCTCGTCCTGCGCACGCGGGGGCCCGCGTGGCGCAGCCGGCCGAGCGCCCTCCTGCTCTGGACGACGGTCGCGGCCACGTGCGTTCGCCCTCGCCGTCCCGTTCTTCGGGCGCGGGTCGAGGCTGTTCGGCTTCGTCCCGCTCTCGACCGTCGAGATGGGCACCGTCGTCGGCATCGTCACCGCCTACCTGGCGGCCACCGAGGCAGCCAAGCGCTGGTTCTTCCGCGCCCGAGGCCCGACGCCCGCCTGACGATTGCGGGCCTGGGCGGAGAGCCTATTCCGTGCTGGCGCAGCGAAGCGAACATCGATGAATTCGCGCCGAATCGTCGTGGCGCTAACGAGGCCTCGGGCGTAGGCCGGCATCGGTCGGGCCACTTCGAGGCGCCAGAATCGGAGCGCCTGACCGGTGAATCCATCGGTGATGTTCGGCAACTCGACGCCGCGATCGACGGCCGCCGATCCCGGCCGCAGACCGGAAGTCGAAGTCCTTCGGCCTCGTACAGACGCTGCACGGTCGCGAGATCCTTCGCGTCGAGCTTCTGTCACCTTCATGAAGATGTCGTAGTCGACGAGCACGCTGTGCCGATCCTGCTGGGTGGCCTGCGCGTAGGCGTCCAGCGTTGCGAACTTGCGCGTCTCGAGCTTCGTGCTGCCGGTGCCGTCGGCGAGAATCATCGGCACGGCTCGCCGGCGGCGAGTTCCACTGGAACGACTCGTTGCCGGGGTTCGGACGAAACCCGTTGTAGTCCGACGAGCTGTAGTTGGTGTTGGTGTTGACGCTGAAGATCGCCGCCTGCGCGTTCTGTCCCAGCATCAGGTTGTTGCGCCAATGCACGTTGGCCGACGCCGCGCCGTTGGTCTCGGTCAGGATCGTGTTGTTGTAGAAGAACACGCCGGGCGAGCCGGCGGTCAACCGTGTCGATCCGCCAGGCGCGTTGTAGACGATGTTGCGGATGAAGTAGATCGGCCCGCCGGTCGACGGCTGCGTGCTCATCGGATGCGACGCCGAGTTGATCAGCATGTTCCGCATCACGCGGATGTTGTGCATGCTGCCGTCCATCTCGATCGAGTTGTCGTGCGCGTTGGTGATGTAGTTGTTGTAGATGTCGATCGCGGTCGGCCGGCGGTCCCAGAACTCGCGCGGCGGATAGTTGGGTCCGTCGATCGGATGCGATCCGTCCGGCATGCCGTACATCTCGGTGTCGATGCCGTCGTGGAAGTTGGCCACGTAGTTGTGGGCGACGACGTGGCCGGGGCCGTAGCAGGCGGATGCCGGTGTAGGACTTCATCACCGGCGGAAACTCCTGGCCTTCGACGTGCTCGAACTGCTGCCAGAACGCTCCGGTCCAGCCGGTCAAATGCTTCGGATCGTTGCGGCCGATGAACACGCTGTCGGCGATGTAGAAGTCGCTCGACCCTGAATAATTCGTGAAGACGCCCATGCCGACGTCCTCGAACCGGCAGCGCTTCACGGTCAGCCCCTTCGAGCCGGCAATGAACTGCGTCCCCGCCCAGATCGCGATCTGCGTGTTCCTGAACGTGATCCCTTCGAAGTAGTTGTAGTCGGCCGCCTTGACGTTGAACAGGTTGAAGTTGCCGCGGCCGTCGAGGACGACCTCGCCGTCGCCGGCCGCCTTGATGACGATCGGCTTCTCGGGCGTGCCGTCGGCGGTCAGGTAGTACGTGCCTTCGAAGGTGGTGGTCGCGTTGACGGTGGTCTGGTTGCCGTAGAACTCGTAGTGATAGGCGTAGGTCCCGGCGTGGACCAGGATGGTGTCGCCGGGCTTCACGCGCGGGCGTCCACCCGGCGCGGTGTCGCCGGCGCCGCAGTAGTAGTTGTAGGCGCACATGATCCCTTCGAAGGCCGGTTCGGTCTTCGGCCCCTGCCACTTCGGTCGGGTACACGTGATACGTCTTGCCGCCGGTGGCCGGCATCGGCTCGGGACGCGTCCGCACGGTCACCGATCTTGGTCGCGTTGGCCGCCGGTCCGTTGACGCCGTCGGGATCGGTCATGACGAAGCGCGCCTCGTACGCGGTGCCCGGCTCCAGATCCAGGATGCTGCCGGCAAACATGTTCGGCGTGATGAGATTGAACACGTTCCGCTGGAACACCTGTTCGCCGTGGAGCCGCGCCAGCGGCATCGCCTTGCGCCAGGCGGTCTCGCCCTGCTTCCTGAACGAGACGTCCACGCTCGCGTTCCGATTGGCGTCGCCGTCGATGTGCCACTCGAAGCCGAGGTTGATGAGCGTCGGATGTTCGATCACGAATTCGCCCAGGCGTGACCGCCGAGTCGCCCGGCGCCGCGATCAGCGAAACGGCCATGAGCAATGCGTGCATAGGTTGGCGGGCAATTATACGAGTGGTAGCATCACGGTCACCTATGCGTTTCTCACTTGCGCTGCTCGGCCCTGGCTCTGCCGTGGTTCGGCGTGGCGTTGCCCGCGGGGCTCGGCGATCCGCATCGTCCGATCCTCGATGTCTCCACCGATCAAACCCGCGCCGGCCATCGTCCCGCCCGGCGAAGAGAGCAACGGCGAGCTGACCGCCGCCGTCGTGCGGAAACATCTCGAAGCGATCGTCGGCATCTCGCGCGCCGACCGGGCGCGGGGCGAGAAGGCGTGGGGCCGGATTACCGGATTCCGCGCCGCCGACGAGACGCATGCGTGGGTGCTGCAGCAGTTCAAGGCCGCAGGGCTGCGCGATCCGCAGACGCAGACGCTATGCCTCGACGCAGCCGACGTGGCATCCGAAGTCGTGGGAAGTCAAGCTGCTCGCGACGCCGGAAGCCGGACCCGGCAGTCGTGACGTCGTGCTCGAGTCGGCATTTCCGACCAGCGGATCGCAGCTTCAGGGCGGTCCGCATCGACGGCGCCGCTGATCTTCGTCGGCGCCACGCACCGATGCGGCGCTGCCGGACGTGGACGTCAAAGGCAAGGTCGCCGTCCAGACGCTGCACCCGCAGGCCGGTGCGTATTCCGAGCGCACCAGAACGACCGAACGCGCCCGTGAACTCGCGAAGCGCGGCGCGCTGGCGGTGCTCAACGTCATCGAGCAGGCCGGCAACATAGCACGTCCGGGATTTCAGCAACTGCGGCGTGCCGTGCTTCAACGTCGGGACCGACGATGGGCGTTTCCTGAAGGCCGTGGCGGAGCGCGCCGATGCCTCGGGAGCGTGCGGCGACCTTGCGCCTCTCGATCACGCTCGACACCGAAATGCGTCAGGGCCTGCAGGGGCACAACACCATCGGGATCGTCCCCGGCCGGCGGACCGACGAGATCGTCATCGTCAACGCGCACGCTGACGGCTGGTTCGATGCCGCGGGAGACAACGGCGACGGACTCGCGGTGCTGGTGGCGCTGGCCCGGCATTTCGCGAAGGCGCCACCGCCCGAGCGGACGCTGCTGTTCGTGGCGAGCGGCGGCCATCATGGCGCCGGTATGAACGGCCCGGGCAACCTGGTCGACGATGAATCCGGATCTCGTGAAGAAAGCGGTGCTGGTGCTGAACCTCGAGCACATCGCGCAGCAGTACTTCCGCAACGATCCGTTCCGGTGTCGAAGCGGCCGAGCAGCCGATGGGTTTCGGGATTTCGAACGAGGCGCCGGCGATCGCCGACATGGCCAGAGCGCGGCATGCAGCGGTACGGGTTCGTCCTGCGTCCGCAGTTTTCGAGTTCGATCGCCGGCGATCTCGGAGGCTACGCGCCGCTCGGCGTTCCGCGGGTCCAGGCGATTCACTCGGGCCCGATGTATCACACCAGCGGCGATACCCTCGACACGCATCTCAACGCCAGGACTTGAGCGGGCGGCGCGGTTCTACGCGTTTTTCGTCGGCGAGGTTGCGAAGGCCGATCGGACGGCCTTGCAACCGAAGTAAGAAGGACGCACCTACCTCGCTGGGCCGCTCGACCGGCACGGTGGGAAACCCCTTGGCGAGTACTCGTCGAGCCGAGCCATCTCAACGCGCTCGAAACCCTGCGTCGCTCGAGGAACTCGCGCGCCGGCTCCGAACGAAAGCCGGTCATGCACGTCGTCACGATCAGCTTGTCTCTGGGAAGCTCGCCGACGCGAGTCTCGAGCTCTTCAAGCGGGATGAGCGTGGCGGAGGGCATGGTCGTCCATCCCTGATGATCGAGAATTCGCGCATTGCGCACGTCGGCGATCACCAGGTCCGCGCCGTCCGAGATCAACCGGTTCAACTCGTCGGGCCCGATCGTCGACGGCGGCGGTGATTCTGGTATGAGGGATGGCGGCAATCATAGAAGGTTGTCTGCTTCTACTTCGGAGGCTCCGGTGCGCCTTCCTCCTCAGTGACAAACACGTCGGCGATGATGCTCACGTGCGCCTCCCACCAGTGGCCGCCTCTGACCGAGCCATCCGACAGCGCCACGGTGCCATGCCCATGGACGTTCCCCGTCCCTGACCGTCCGTCGTGATGCTGCCCATCAGCGACACGATTTCCGCTTCCTGATTGAGCTCGATCTTTTCTGACCCAGTCCGCGTTCGACGTCCGACCAGCCGAACAGGCCCTTATTGATGGCCCCGAGCGCGGTGAAGTGGCCGTTCTTGATGTGGCATTTCTCCGCAAAGTCGGTCAGGCCGGACATGACTTCGTCGCCCTTGGTCATGTGGATCTTGTAGGTTCGGCCGCCCTTGCCCAGATCGGTCACCGTCATGCCGGGCGCGAGACCCTTCCGGGACGGGTCCCCGCGGGACGTATCCTTCAGGAGTCGGCGGCGGTGGCGTCGCTTGCGCGGCTGACGGAGCGCTGGCCATCGTGGCCGGAATCGGCAACGTCACCTTCCCGGTGGCGGCCCACTCGGCTCCGCGCGCGAAGGTCGTCACGAACGCGGGCGTTTGCACCTGCTCGACGTCGTGCCCCAGCGCCGTGGTGAAGACGCGGCCCTTGCCGTAGTCCAGCGTCCACAGCATCGGCTCGTTCGCACTGGCTCCGACGAGTGGCTGCGGCGCCCGTGAATCGGTTCGGCTGGCTGCGTAGAGCGCGTGATCGTCGTTGGCCGTCGCCAGCACGTGGCATGAGCCCGCCGGCTGCCAGCGCAGATTCGCGTAGAGCTCGTCATTCGCCTGCGGGAACGAGAGCTTCAGCCCCTTCGGTGATCGGATGCTCCTGATCCTTGATGTCCACCACGAAGTTGTGTGGCGCCGAATGGTGGCCGTTGTCGGTCTCCAGTTCCCGCCCGACAACTTCTCGTATTCCGTCCACCCATTGAACGCGGCCATCGAGAAGTGATAGACCACCACGCCCTTGCCCGAGCGCACGAAGTCGAGAAACGCGGCATCCGTCTTTTCTCCCCACCGCAGTTCGGGCTGGCCGCGCTCGAAGTAGTTCAACACCACCAGGTCGTACGGCGCAAGGGTTTCAGGGCCGGCGCCCCGGAATTCTTCCGTGACGCGCACCTCGAACTTGCCCGTGTCTCGAGAATCTTGCGCAGCAGCGGTGTGGTGCCGCGCCAGTTGTGGCCGTTCTGGCCGGTGATGATCAGGACGTGAATCTTCGGCGGCCCGGCGGGGCGGGCTGCAGCGCAGGGCCGGCTGCTGGGCGTATGCCAGACCGCCGACGATGCAGATGAGCGACGCGATAACGAGTCAGCCTTCGTTTCACGGCCCCACCTCCGTTTGCGAGTAGCGATTTCAATACTTGTCGTAGCCCTCGGTCAACTCGATACACGCCGGACGGATCGGTGATGTAGGCGATGTTGAGGCCGATGGCGGGAACATTTCGAAACGGGACGTCGAACTTCACGCCGCGCGCCTCGAGCTTCTTGCAGAAGGCTTCCAGATTCGTGACCTCGAACCCGATGTGATCGATCGACCGGCCTTCTGTGCCGATGGTGCGGCGTTGCGGAGGTCGCGAACGAGAGGTTCATGCCGGGCACATCAGCAGTCGTGACAATCGTTCCGCGCTTGCGCGGCACGAGCGAGAACGTGTCGACGCTACCAGTCGCGCAGCTTCACGTAGTCGGCCGAGGAGGAAGTGCAGGTGATAGGCGGCGGCCTTCACCGGAAGCGCCTTGTCCTCCTGCAGCTCGATCCTGACGTCGTCCGGTGCCATCAGGTACGCGTTCGGGAAGCCCTCGGCGCCGATGAATTCCCGTCCGACCTCTAGTCCGGCGGCGCGCCACGCCTGCAGCACCTCCGCCAGGTTCCGCACCTTGAAGCCGAAATGATCCATCACGGTGCCCCTGGGAACCACCCGTGGGCTCGGCCTGCCGGAAGGCGATCAGCATGCCGGGCAGCTTGACCGCCACGAGCGGGCCCTTCTGCACGACGAGCCCGCCGAAATGCTCGACCCACAGCTTCTTATGGACCTCGATGTCGCGGACGTTCAGGTGCACGTGGCCGAATGTGATGCCGGCCGCGTTTGGCGGCGCCAACTGGGCGGGCGCCGGCGTGACGATCGCGAGCGCCAGGACTGAACCGAGCAGCGAAGTCCCATAGGGCATTGCGCCCCTTGGTTGGCGAGGATTGTAGCACTCGCTCAGCGGTAGATCTCGCCCAAGGAGTTGTGGGACGTCGGCGAGAATCTCGAGAACGCATGCGAAGCGTGCCATCGCAGCTACTGGGTACTCGGGCGAAGGCGCCGAGTTCTACCGGAAGCTCGAACGCCGTCTCGAACTCAGAACGCCGCGATGTTTCTCGGCGAAAGCACGTGGCCGGGCCGTGTGTTCCAGCTCGCACTCGACGGGAAAGTGCATTGGCGTGATCGGCAACCCGGACGGAGCCTCAAGCAGTTCTCCGGCGCACGCGCTCGCCTGTCCGTCCGGAGCACGAAATCTACGTCGAGGGAACCTCGAACTGGCGCGTGCAGAAGATCTTGCTGCAGTCGAGGCGGACCCGATAATCCACGAGTCCTGCAGCGCCGTATTGGGATCGACCGCGGTCGCTCGACGTGCCGGGCATGGCAGCAGGCGGCGGTCGCCACGGCCAGCAACATGAGCGTCGACGCCGCCGTAGCACCTGCATGTCGTGCGCGCCGACGCCGAAGCAGCAGCGTCTGCAGGTAGCGCGTCAACGCGATCGACCGACCAGCCCGAGCCCGACGCCAATGCCGCGGTCGTCAGCCCCTGCCTCAGCACGAGCGAGAGAATGGATCGCGCGGTCGGCGCCGAGCGCCTGGCGGATGCCGAACTCGCGCGCCCGCTGCGCGACGCCGAACGCGAGCACGCCGTAGATGCCGATCGCCGATAGCATGAGCGCGACGGCGCCGAACAGTGCCAGCAGCATCATCGGCGACGCGCCGCCCTTCGAGCGACCGCGCCATCCATTCGTCCATCGTGCGGACGTCGGCCATCGGCTGCTCGGATCGATCCGACGACCACCGCTGCCGCACCTGCGCGACGAGCGCTCTGCGGATCGACCGCGCCTTGACGATCGAGCGCCATCACCGGTCGCGCCTGCTGCGCGACCGGATAGTAGATGCGCTCCTTCGCGACCGGCATCGCCGAGGTCGATGCTGTTGATCGTGCCGGCGACGCCGACGATGGTGAACGCCGGGCTGGTCGGGCCGCCGCGGCGAATCTGCTGGCCGATCGGGCTCTTCGTCCGCGAAATAGCGCTTGACCAGATACTGATCGATGATCACGACCGGCGGGCTGTCCGCGGAATCGGCGTCGGTGAACAGCGCGGCCGTCGACGATCGGAATCTGCATCGCGCGGAAGTAGTCGCCGCCGACGACTTCCTGCCGTCCGTGCGGCTGCGCCTCGCCCTGCGGCGGCGTGTAGCCGACGATCGAGTATGAGCCGGAGCCGACGTTGCCGTTGAACGGCACGTTCGACGTCAGCCCCGACGGCCGTCACGCCGGGCAGCGCCCGCACCTGCTCGAGCAGGCGCGTCCAGAACGCCCGCCGCGCCGCGGGATCGGGATACCGCGTCGCCGGCAGCGACAGCTGCGTCGTCAGCACGCGCTCGGCCGAGAATCCCGGGTTGACGTCTCGTGCAGTCGCGCGGAAGCTCTTGACCAGCAGGCCCGCGCCGACCAGGAGGATCAAGCGCCAGCGCGGTTTCCACGATCACGAGCGTCGACCGCGTGAGGCCGGTGCTGCGGCTCGGCCGAGCCGCGCGCCGTAGTCGTCTTTCAACACGGTGCTCATGCTGCCGCGCAGGATCGGTCGAGCGCCGGCACGAGGCCGAACGACCAGACCGGTCACGATCGCCAGCGCCGTCGTGAACGCCATCACCGCCGGGTTCAGCGACGCGTCGGCCATGCCCGGGATCTGTCGCGTGACTGAGCGCGATCAGTCCGCGCACGCCGGCCCAGCCGACGGCGAGGCCCGCCGACCGCGCCGAGCGCGGACAGGCACGAGTCCTTCCGTGAGCAGCTGGCGGATCAAGCCGCCACTGTCCCGCGCCGAGCGTCGTGCGGATGGCGAGCTCGCGACAGCGGCCAGTGGCGCGCATCAGCAGCAGGCTGGCGACGTTGGCGCACGCGATCAGCAGCAGCGACGATGACGCCGGCCTGCAGCACGTAGAGCGGCGCGCGCGCGTCGCCGACCAGCTGGTCGCGCAGCGAGATCGCGAAGCCGCCGAAGCCGCTCGACACCGCAGAACGCGCGGCGCTCCGGCAGCCGTTCGAGGTTGCGGTTCGACGATCGTCTGTCATCTGCGCGTTGAGCCTGCTCGATCGTGGCGCCCGGCCGGAGCCGCGCGATCATCTGGCTGAACTCGTTGCCGCGGCCTTGGTCCGACATCTGCTGCGGCGTGAACGCGAACGGCTGCAGCATCGCGATCTGGGCGCCGGGCAGCTCGAAGTCGGCGGCCGAGCACGCCGGTGACGCTGATGCGATTCGCCGTTCAATCGGATGTCGCGTCCGACAATCGACGGGTCGGCGCCAAAATGCGTCGTCCAGGTTCCGTGGGTGAGGATGACGAACTTGTCGTTGCCCGGCTGCGCCTCGTCATCCTGGAAGGCGCGGCCGATGAGCGGCTGCCGGCCGAGCGTCGAGAAGAAGGACGGCGTCACCGCCAGCGCGCGCAGCTGTTCCGGCTGGCCCTGCGTGGTGAGGTTGACGCTCCGCATCGTGAACAGCGTCGCGTCTTCGAACGCCGGCGCCTGGGTTTTGCGATCGATGTAGTCCGGAATCGACACCGACGCCTGCGGCAGCCCCATCAGCCTGTAGGTGTTCCACACGAACACGAGGCGGTCGGCCTCGGCGTAAGGCAGCGGGCGCAGGAGCACCTGGTAGAGCAGGCTGAAAATCGCCGTGTTCGCACCGATGCCGAGCGTGAGCGTCAGGACCGCAATCGCCGTGAACACCGGCTGCTTGCGGAGCGAACGAATCGCGTAGCGGATGTCTCCCATGATGAGGATTGGACGATCAGGTTACTGGAAAGGTTGAGCGTTCGCGCGGGCAAAATACCGGGCGCGGTCCGATGGATCGTAGACGCGAATCGTCCGGCCGACACGCGCCAGCGGCGGCCAGTCGAGGCGGCCGATCGCGGCTCGCCGCTTCGAATCGCTGGCGAAATGTTGCTTCCTCCGACGTGTCCAGCAGAAGAATCGGTGTCAGACCCTGTTCGCGGAGAAATCAGGAGCGCGCGCTCGAGCGTTCCAGGTTCCAGCGTGTCCCATGAAATTGTCGGCCGCTGCGAATAGTAATGAACGCTGCCGCTGTGCCGAACCGTCAGGACCGCCGCATTCGCAGGCAGGCCGCTCCGCGGCAAACGTTCCAGCCTCGACGAAGTGGCGCTCCAGTTGCACCAGCTCGAACGCCTCGGCGCTGCCGCGCGGTCGTCAATCCACAGCGTCCCGACACCAACCGTCGATCACCGCCATCACCGCAGCCGTTCGCGCGCCGGCCACGCGGCTCGACCGCCCGATCCACGACGATCACGCTCAGAACGATCAGCCAGGGCAGGTGCCGGCAGCAAGAATCGCACGTAAGTACCAGTCGTCAAAGATCTGGTAGGGGAGATACAAGACGAGCGTGGTCGCGGCGATGGCGAGACCGAGCCAGGCTCTCGCGCACGGCAGGGCGGCGCATCACGAGCGGGGCGGCGAGCGCGAGGCCGATCACGGCGCGTGTGCGTCTCCACGAGCCAGCGGGGGTAGCGTTGGAGGTTCGGGAGGATGTTCGCGATCTTGAAGAGGTCCTGCGCGGGTCCGTATCCGGTTGCGATCGGCGATCCGCACATTTTCCACTGCAGGACGGCGAGCAGCGCGAGGCCTGGGGCGAGGCCGGTAGGATGCTATCGGAGTCAGCATGTGGGGTCCGGCTTCAGGCGGGCCTTGAGCGGCGCGATCGCAGTAGGTCCGGCTGAAGCCGGACGCCACGTACGCTGCGATCACAGCAGCCAGCGGCGACAGATTCGGCCGCGTCAACACCGCCATCGCCGCCGCCAGCCCCGCCGCGAACGGTCGAGACTCGCCGTCGCGCCATCCGATCGCGAGCACCGCAGCGAGCAGCCACCAGGCCATCGCCGCGACGTCCGTCATCGGCTGCACGACCTGAAACAGCACACTCGGACTGCACGCAAGCAGCACGCGCCGCCGCAGCGCCGGTCCGTGTGCTGTCGAGCCGGCGTCCCAGCACGAACGTCAGCCAGACCGCCAACGCGCCCGCGCACGGCACCACCAGAAACTCGCCGCCGCGAACGACGCCGGCGACGGCCATCAGGCAGCGGGAGTCCCGGCGGGCACATCGGCACGATGACGTCGCGGCCGACCGACGGAGGGACGTGGCCGGCCGGCGTGAACGTCCATTCCGCGCGCGGCCACGGCGCTCGACCGACGAGCGGCTGCTCGATGTGGGTCGTTCCGCTCCGGAACAGCCGCGCTTGATTCAAGTAGCACGACGAGTCCGATCCGCCGGCCGCAAACGTGCCCCACCAGATGCCAACAGCGAACAAGGCGACCGCCGCTCCCGCAGCAATCACGGACAGGAGGTGGGGCGGGCTGGTCCGCCGTAGCTCGCGTCCGGACCGAAGCGCGAGCGAAGGTGGTGGGTCATTTGACGACGGAAGGATACGACGAGCCGTCTGCTTCGCGCGCGCCCAGCCCGAGGCACGGAGTGGCGCGGGACTAGGGCAACAGATCGGTCGCCGGCCGCAACGGCGCGGTCCGATGCCGCGACCGCATCCAGGTCTGCGCCTGGGCCATGTAGGTGTAGACGACCGGCGTGAGATAGAGCGTGACGAGCTGCGAGAAGCAGCAGGCCGCCGACGACGACCAGGCCGAGCGGCTGCCGCGCCTCGCCGCCGGCGCCGTAGCCGAGCGCGATCGGCACCGCGCCCAGCATGCGCCGCCATCGTCGTCATCATGATCGGGCGAAATCGAATCAGGCAGCCTTCGTAGATCGCCTCCTCCGGCGTCATTGCCGGCGCGCTCGGCCTCGAGCGCGAAATCGATCTGCATGATCGCGTTCTTCTCGACGATCCCGATCAGCATGATCATGCCGACGAACGCGTAGATGTTCAGGTCCATCCGGAACAGGATCAGCGTGACCAGCGCGCCGAATCCCGCGGACGGCAGGCCCGACAGGATCGTGAGCGGATGGATGTAGCTCTCGTAGAGGATCCCGAGCACGATGTAGACGACCATGATCGCGATGGCGAGCAGGATCGCGAGGTTGCTCGAGCGAGCTCTCGAACGCCTTTGCCGCGCCTTCGAACTGGCCGCTGACGCCTTCGGGCAGCGTGGCTGCGGCCACGCTCGCGGACGCGGCGTCAGGACGGTGCCGAGCGCCGCGCCCGGCGCGAGACCGAAGGAGATCGTCACCGCCGGCAGCTGACCCTTGTGGCGACACCGTCTGCGGCCCGACCACTTGCCTGGTTTGCGCGAGCGTGTCGAGCGGCATGACCGTGCCGGCGGACGCCGTCGGATTCGGCGCAAGGCCGCCGAGATTCGCGCTGCCACCGGGCCCAGCGGCCGCGTTCGTGCCGCCTGCCGGCCGCCCGCCAGTCCCGCTGCCGCCCGCACCAGTCGGCGTCGCCTTGAAGTAGAGCAGCGACAGCGCCGACGGGTCGGCTTGAAACTGCGGCGCGAGCTCGAGCAGCACCTTTACTCGTTCACCGGCGCATAGATCGTCGAGACCCAGCGCGGCCCGTAGGCGTCGTAGAACGCGTTTTCGATTTGATTCGCGGTCACGCCCAGCGCCGCCGCCTTGTCGCGATCGATCTGCACGTCGACCTGCGGACTGTTCGATCTCCGAGGTCGCTGGTGAGATCCTCGAGGCCCTGCACATTGGCGCGAGCGTCTTCATCAACGTCCGCGACGCGCCGTAGAGCGCGTCGCGATCCGGCGACTGCATCGAGAACTGATACAGGCTCTTGCTCACCTGGCCGCCGATGCGCACGGTCGGCGGGTTCTGCATGTAGACCTGCATGCCCGGCACGGCGGCGAGCTGCGGGCGCAGCGTGGCGATGATGTCGCTGGCCAGCGCGGATCGATCGCCGCGCGGCTTCAGGTGGACGACGATTTGCCCCAGGTTGGGGCCGCCGAGCGTGTTGGCGGCCTGTCCGCCGATCGTGGAGACGAGCCCTTCGACGTTCGGATCGCTGGCTGATGATCGTCAGCGACTGCTGTCCTGGTACTCGACCAGCTTGTCGTACGCCGTGCCCTGCGCCGCCTCGGTCGTGACCGCGATCTGATCGGTGTCCTGCTCGGGGATGAACCCCTTCGGCACGACGACGAACAGCGCCGCGGTGGCGAGCGAGCACGACGACGAACGCCGTCATCGTGGCCGGCCGGTGACTGCAGCACGATCTGGAGCGTGCGGTCGTAGCCGCGCAGCAGGCGCTGAAACGCCGACTCGCTGATCCGCGCGAACCGCGACGGCCGAGCCTCGCCGTGCCCTTTCGAGCGCTTGAGGAAGCGGCTGCACAGCATCGGCGTCAGCGTCACCGACACGACGCCGGAGATCAGAATCGCGACGCAGATCGTGACCGAGAACTCGCGGAAGAGACGCCCGAGCACGCCGCCCATGAACAGCACCGGGATGAACACCGCCGCGAGCGACAGCGTCATCGACACGATGGTGAACCCGATCTCGCGAGAACCAACAAGCGAGGCCGTCAGCGGTGTCCTCGCCCATCTCGACGTGCCGGTAGATGTTCTCCAGCATCACGATCGCATCGTCGACGACGAAGCCGACCGAGAGGATGAGGGCCATCATCGACAGGTTGTCGAGGCTGTAGCCGAGCAGTACATCACCGCGAACGTGCCGACGATCGAGAACGGCAGCGCCAGGCTCGGGATGACCGTGGCGCGCACGTTCCGCAGGAACACGAAGATGACCATGATCACGAGCGCCGAGCGTGAGCACCATCGTGAACTGGACGTCGCGGTACGACTCGCGAATCGTGTCCGACCGGTCGTAGAGGACGTCCATGTGGACGCTCGTCGGCAGCTCGAGCCGGAACTGGGGCAGCAGCGCTTTCACCGCGTCGGCGACGGCGATCGTGTTGGTGCCCGGCTGCCGCTGGATGCCGAGCGTGATCGCGCGCTGCTGGCCCTCGTGCGTGTAGAACCAGGACGCGGTCCGCTCGATCCTCGACGCCGTCGACGATCGTCGCCCAGGTCGGCGCAGGCGCACCGGCGCGCCGTTCCGGTAGGACACGATCATCTGTCTGTATTCGTCGGCGTTCATCAGCTGTCCGGTGGCCTGCAGCGTGAACGCCTTGTGCGGGCCGGTGATGCTGCCGGTCGGCGTGTTCGACGTTCCAGTTGCGCAGCGCCGCCTCGACTTCGTTGATGCCGATCTGCCGCGCCGCCAGCGCATGCGGATCGAGCTGCGCGTGCACGGCATACTTCTGGCTGCCGAGCACCTGCACCTGCGCGACGCCGCTGACCATCGAGATGCGCTGAGCGATGCGCGTTTCCGCGCACTCGTCCAGCGTCCACGGCGGCACCGTCGTCGACGTGATGACGAGGTAGAGAATCGGCTGGTCGGCCGGGTTCACCTTCGTGAAGGTCGGCGGCGTCGGCATGCCCTGCGGCAGCAGACGCGCCGCCTGCGTGATCGCCGCCTGCACGTCCACGGCCGCGCCGTCGAGGCTGCGGTTCAAGTCGAACTCGAGCGTGATCTGCGTCGACCCGAGCGAGTTGACCGAGGTCATCGACTCGAGGCCGGCGATCATCGAGAACTGGTTCTCGAGCGGCGTCGCGACCGACGCGCCCATCGTTTCCGGGCTCGCGCCCGGCAGCTGCGCGGTGACGAGCAGCGTCGGGAAGTCGACGTTCGGCAGATCGCTGACCGGCAGCGAGCGATACGCGACCAGACCGAACAGCGCGATCGCCGCCATCAGCAGGCTGGTCGCGATCGGACGTTTGATGAAGCCTTCAGAGATATTCACACATCACCATCGGGTAATTCGGCAATTGGTAATCGGTAATTCATTGCTGATTACGCCGATCATCCAGATTACCCAATTTACCGTCGATTCATGCTGTCGCCGGTCTCGTGATCCGGATCTGCGCGTCTTGAACATCGTCGCCAGTAGGTGTAGACGACCGGCGTCAGATACAGCGTGATCAGCTGCGAGACGATCAGGCCGCCGACGACGGCGAGGCCGAGCGGCCGCCGCGCTTCGCCGCCGGCGCCGTAGCCGAGCGCGATCGGCACCGCGCCGAGCAGCGCCGCCATCGTCGTCATCATGATCGGGCGGAAGCGGATGACGCAGCCGTCGTAGATCGCCTCGGCCGGCGTCTTCCCGTGCGTCCGCTCGGCGTCGAGCGCGAAGTCGATCTGCATGATCGCGTTCTTCTTGACGATCCCGATCAGCATCACCAGACCGACGAACGAGTAGATGTTCAGCTCGTTGCCGAAGAGATACAGCGTGATCGAGCGCGCCGAGTCCCGGCCGACGGCAGGCCCGACGAGGATCGTGATCGGGTGGATGTAGCTCTCGTAGAGCGCGCCGAGCACGATGTAGACGACGCCGATGGCGATGAACAGCAGCAGGCCGAGGTTGGTCATCGACTGCTGGAACACCTTCGCCTGATCCCTCGAAGCTCGTGGTGATCGTTCGGCGGCAGCAGGCGGTCGGCGACCTGCTTCGACGTGCGCCGGTCGCCGCGCCGAGCGACACGCCCGGCTTCAGACCGAACGACACCGACACCGACGGCAGCTGCCCGGAGTGGTTGATCGACTGCGGACCGACCGTCTCCTTGAAGCTGCACCACCGACTCGAGCGGCACGAGCGCGCCGCGACGGCGTCCGGAACGCCACCTTCTGCAGCGAGTCGGCGGCGCCCTGATATTTCGGATCGAGCTCGACGAGGACGCGGTACTGCGCGGTGTTGCCGTAGATCGGTGGACGACCATTTCGGCCCGAGCGCGTCGTAGAGCGAGTTCTGGATGATCGTCGCGTTCGAGCCCGACCGCCGCGCGCCTTGTCGCGATCGATGACCAGGTTGATGCGCGGGCTCTTCATCTCCATGTCGGTGGAGACGTCCTGCACCTCCGACACCTCCGACGGCGATCGCCTGCTCGAGCTACCGGCGCCCACGCGTACAGGTCGTCGGTGTTCATCGCCTGCATCATGATGCTGAAGTTCTGATTGCCCATCCGGCCGCCGATCTGCAGCGACGGCGGCAGGCCGATGAATCCGCGGAAGCCCGGGAAGCGCAGCAGCAGCGGCCGCATCTGCTGCGCGATCTGCTGCGCGGTGACGCGCACGATCGGCACGCGGCACGGAGCTGCACCATCAGCCGCGCCGTTGTTGGCGCCGCCGCCGCGCCGCCCCGCCGCCGCCTCCGGGCCCGCCGCCGACGCTCGCCATGAACGAGTCGACGTAGGGGTTCTTGATCACGATGTCGGCGACCTGCCGCGTCCACTTCGCCATGTCGTAGAACGACGTGCCCTGCGCCGCCTGCAGGTTGACGAACATCGAGTCGTTGATCCTGGTCGGGGATGAATCCGGTCGGGACGATGCTGAACATCTGCGACCGTGCGCCGCCGCGACGGCGAAGAACACGACGAGCATCACCAGGCGATGCCGCAGCACGATGACGCAGGCTCCAGTCGTAGCCGGCGAGCAGCGCGTCGAAGGCGCGATCCATCAGGCCGGCGAACCCCTTCTTGCTGTGGACGACGCGCAGGAAGCGGCTGCACAGCATCGGCGTCAGCGTGATCGAGACGACGCCGGAGATGAGGATCGCCGTCGGTGATCGTGACCGCGAACTCGCGGAACAGCCGGCCGAGGATGCCGCTCATGAACAGGATCGGGATGAACACCGCGGCGAGCGACGTGGTCATCGTCAGGATCGTGAAGCCGATCTCCTTCGATCCCTTCAGCGCCGCCTCGAACGGCCCTTCGCCCGCCTCCATGTGCCGCACGATGTTCTCGAGCATCACGATCGCGTCGTCGACGACGAAGCCAATCGAGAGGATGAGCGCCATCATCGACAGGTTGTTGAGGCTGAAGTTCAGGACCTGCATGACGGCGAACGTGCCGAGAATCGAGAACGGGAGCGCGAGCGCGGGGATCAGCGTCGCCGATCCGTTGTGCAGGAAGAGGATAGATGACGCCGACCACGAGCAGGAGCGTCACGAGCATCGTCACCTGGATGTCGGTGAACGCCTTGCGAATCGTGCGCGAGCGATCCTGCCGCGGCGTCAGGTGCGCCGACGGCGGCAGTTGCTCCTCGAACGTCGGCAGCAGCGTGCGGACCGCGTCGGTCGACGGCGATCGTGTTCGTGCCCGGCTGCCGCATCACCTGCAGCATGATCGAGCGCTGGATGCGCGCGGCTTGCCGTCCGGATCCTTGGTGTAGAACCAGTTGCCGTTGAAGACGTTCTCGACGCTGTCGATCGACGTTCGCGACCTGATCGAGCCGCACCGGCGCGCCGCGCCGGTAGGTCACGACGACCGGCTTGAACGCGTCGGCGTTCATCAGCTGGCCGCCGGCTTTGATGTTGTAGGTGGCGATCGGACCGAACAGCTGGCCGGTCGGCAGGTTGACGTTCCAGTTGGTGATCGCCTGATCGACTTCGTTGATGCCGATTTTCTCGGCGTGGAGCTTGTCGGGATCGAGCTGGACGCGGACCGCGTATTTCGCCGCGCCCATGCACCTGCACCTGCGACACGCCGCTCACCATCGACAGCCGCGGCGCGATCATCGTCTCGGCGTAGTCGTCGAGCACCGGCAGCGGCAGCGTGTTCGACGTCAGGTTGATGGTGATGATCGGCTGGTCGTTCGGGTTGTTCTTCCGGAACGACGGCGCCGACGGCATGCCGGCCGGGAGCAGCGGCATCACCGCGGCGATCGCCGTCTGCACGTCAACGGTTGCGCTGTCGATGTCGCGATCGAGATCGAACTGCAGCGTGACGTTGGTGCTGCCCGATCCGCTGCGCGACGTCATCGAGTCGAGGCCGGCGATCGTCGTGAACTGCCGCTCGAGCGGGCTCGCCACCGACGAGGCCATCGTGCCGGGATCGCCGCCGGGCAGGCCGGCGCTCACGTTCAGGGTCGGATAGTCGACCTGCGGCAGGTCGCTCGACCGGCAGCGCCCGATACGCGATCACGCCGAACAGCGCGATCGCCAGCATCAGCAGGCTGGTCGCGATCGGGCGACGAATGAAAATCTCAGAGAGGTTCACGATTCAGTCCTCGGTCCGGCTGAAGCCGGACACCGCGCTATGGCCCTACTGCCCGCGCCGTGCGCCACCGCCACTGCCACCGCTCGCGCCGGCGCGGCCACCGCGACGTCCGCCGCCACCAGCCGGCGCATTCAGATCGGTGCTCACGCGCGAGCCGGGCTCGAGCCGCAGCTGTCCCTCGGTGACAACGGTTTCACCCGTCTTCAATCCCTTGTCGATCACGATGTCGTCGTTCGACGCGCTGCGACGGTGGCGATCGGCCGCTGCTCGACGGTCGAATCCGCCTTGACGACGAACACGTACTGGCCGTCCTGCCCGGTCTGCACCGCCTGCGATGGGACGACCATGCGCGTGCGGCAGCGTGGTGAGACGAAGCGTGACGCGGGCGAACTGTCCCGGCCACAGATCGGCGATCGGGATTCGGGACGGTGGCCTTCAGCTTGATCGTGTCGGTGGTCATGTCGACGGCGTTGTCGACGAAGGTCAGCGTGCCGGTCGCCGGCTGCGCGTCGGTGTCCTGCGGCACGGCGATGACCGACAGTGGGTCGCCGCTCATGTGCTTCTTGATCGTCTGGAGATGGACCGCTGGCACCGTGAACGTGACGAATACCGGCTGCACGCGCGCGATCGTCATCAGCTCGGTCTGGTTCGCCTGCGACGAGGCTGCCGACCTTCACGCGCGAGCGTTGCCGGTGCGGCCGTCGATCGCCGAACGGATCACCGTGTAGCTGAGCGAGACGCGCGCGTTGTCCACCGCCGCCTCGCTGCGCGACGAGCTGGGCTTTGGCGCTCTCGACCGCGCGCGCGATCGGCTTTGACGATCGCGGACGGTCGCGTCCGCCTGCGCCCGCGACTGGTCCGACCTGATCCTTTGCGACGATGCCGCGTGCGTTGAGTTGTGCCTGACGCTCGGCGGTCAACTGCTGATACTCCGCGTTGGCCGCGTCGCGGCATCAGTTGCGCTTCGGCCTGGGCCTCCAGCGCCTTGTCGCGGCGTGAGGTTCGCCTCGGCCTGCTGCGAGCGCCGCCTCGAACGGCCGTCGGTCGAGCGTGAAGAGCGGCTGCCCCTGCTTGACGGTGTCGCCTTCCTGGAAGTGGATGTCCATCGAACTGACCGGTGACCTGCGCGCGCACGGAGATCGATCGTCGACGCCTCGACGTTGCCGATCGCGGCGATGTCGACCGGCACGTCTTTCTCGGTCACCTTCGCGGTCACGACCGGCGCAGGCCCGCCGTCGCCGCCGCGGCCGCGTCCGCCGCGTCCGCCCTCGACCACCGCCGGCGGTGTTGGTTTCCGCCGACGTACCGCTGGTGCACGCGCCAGCGGCGAGTCCGGCGGCGAGGCATAAAGAAACAATCATGAATCGTGTCGACACAAGTCAGCTCCAGGGACGGACGTGATGCAACAAAACATACCCGGAGTGCCATGGCGGCATTTTACGTGCGGGGCACGTCATTTGATGTCCTCTTTATACGGCCTTTATCGATCGGACCATCTGGACCGGTGCCACGAGCACTGAAACAGGGGCTCAGGCGCTCGCAGCACTCGAGCTACGGGGACGTCCTCTTCTTCCACACCTCCGCTTCGCAATCGAACGGAACGAAGAGGTGCATGTTCACCCCCGTCTCATCCTCGGCAGCTCAAGAACGCCAGCTTCGATCCGGTCACGGGCCGTGTCGGTGGCACGACGGCGACCGGAGCGGACCTTGGCGCATTGCGGTCGTTGATGCGCCGCTTCAGCGACGCGGCCTTGTCGCTGGTCACCGCGGTCTGTCCGGCGTACGGTTCGCGAATCGAGCGGCGCCGTGCGAGCTTTCGACCCGCGGAGATCGCCGGCCGCAAGACGACGTGGCGGGAAGGACGATACGCGGCTGCACGTGGACAGCTTTCCGGCGTCGCCATCGGGCGGCCGGCGCATCCTGCGCGTGTTCACGAACGTGAATCCCGAGGGGCCGCGCGCGATCGTGGCGGATCGGTGACGACTTCGACGCGGTCGCGTCGCGCTTCGCACCCGAGCTGCGCATGCCGCTGCCGGGCAGCGCGGCGCTGCTGCGGCTGCTGCGCATCACGAAGACCACGCGGTCGCCCTACGATGCGCTGATGCTGCAGCTCCACGATCGGATGAAGGCCGACGAGGATTTTCAGGCGCGCACGCCGCAGACGGCGGTCGACTTCCCGGCGGGATCGACGTGGATGGCGTTCACCGATCAGGTGAGCCACGCCGCGATGGCAGGGCAGTATCAGCTCGAACAGACGTTCCTGTTGCCAGTCGACGCGATGGGCGAGGCCAGACCGATCGCCGCTCCGCATCCTGGAAGAGCTCGAGGCAGGCGGCTCATTTGAGGTTGGTGAGTTGAGTGAGTTGGTGAATTGGTGAGCTAGTGGCTCTATTCAGAACTAATTGCCAACGTTACCGCTCACCAATCTACACCCAATCGCTCAGTCGCGGCATTGTGGCTTTGACGTCGATCGTCACCTGGCGATCGCCGACCGGATCTGCCGACTGCGCGACGGTCACCGATTTCCCGTTCTCCAGAATCACGGTCAGGCTCTGGCGAATCTGCGTGCGCCGCAGCGTGCCCGCCGCCGGGTGTGTCACTCCCTTGACCCGTGGCGCTGCCCGGCAGGTCGTATTGGAGACTCACGCCAACGCCGAACGCTTCCCGTCGGCAATCAGCTCCGGGCGATATCGACATTCAGCGGCACGTCGCCGAGGCTCGTGTAGTTGGCCGGTCGATCGGATGCGAGCCGCTCCCGCCATCGCCGGTGACCACACTGACGAGGTTTTCTTCAGCGCGGCGGATGCCGGAATGTTGATCGGTGATCGTGACGTCAACCTTCACGTTGACCGGTTGAAATTGACGCCTCGGCGCCGCCGCCGGTGCCGGTGCCGGGGCCGGGGCCGGGGTGGCGGTGGCCGGCTGTTCCCGCGGCGGGCGGCGCTGGCCTCGGCGTCGCGCCGCGTTGTGGGACCGGCTGCGGCTGCGCAAAGGCTGACGCCACGCCCGCCATCGTGCAGATGCAGAACAGAAGAACACGAACTCTCATCGCTCTCTCCTTTGTGGCTCGTCAATCTCAGGCGCAGCGAGTGGCGCCACGTCTATCGGCTCGATCGTCTCGAGCGGGGTGACGCCGATCGAGATCGGCCGGCGGCACGCGCCGCGAGGCGGATCGATTCGACGTTGAGGGTGCCGGCACGAGGCGCGTCGACGTCCGATGGTGCGACGCGCGGCGCGCGCTGCCAGCCCGGCATTGGCCGCAAACTCCGCTCTTCGCGTCCCGTGATGTTCGGATGTCAGCCGGACTGGCGTCGGGGTTTGTCGCGTCTGTGATTGCGCCGCCGCTGCTTGCGGTCGCCGGCTGCGGTGGCTGGCGGACGGTCCGATCGCGCTGCGGTTATGTCGCTAGGGATGGTGTGTGCGGCGACGCGCTGTCCCGGTCTACGCAATCGGCCAGACTGCGATCACCAGGACGAAGGATGATTGCTGCCGCGATCGGCGCCATCCACCGCGCAGCCGTCGAGCGGCGGAGAACAGCTGCTGCGTTCGCCGATGCGCGCGAGCGACACGCGCCTTGAGATCGCCGCCCGGAGCGCCGGCGGTCATCTGCCGCGCCGCTTCGTCGATCGCGGCGTCGATCGGCGCGCCGCGCTGGGTGTCGTCAGGCCGCATCGCCATGCCCACGCTCACGCAGCCGTTTCCTGATCGCCTTGCGCGCTTCCGCGACTCGCCACCTTGACCGTGCCGGTCGGCGTGCCGAGCATCGCGCCGATCTCTTCGTAGCTGCATACTCGCCGGATTGCGCGAGCAGGCTGGCGCGTCCCGCAGCTTCGGTGATAGCGCGCGGATGGTCGCTGCTGAATGTCGCGTCGCAGCTCGTCGCCAGCCGCCAGCTTGTTCCGGTGACGGCGCGTCCGCTGCCACCTGCTCGAGCAGCGACAGTCCGAGATTGTCGTTGCCGCCGCTCGGCGCCGACTCGACGATGCGGCGCCACATCCGCACCAGTGACTCCGCCGGCCGGTTGATTGCCTGATGCCACGTGATCGTCAGCAGCCATGTTTTGAAGCTCGCGTCCCCGCGAAAACCGTCCAGGCGGCGGTAGGCGGCGAAAACGCGTCCTGCGCCGCATCTTCCGCGTCGGCGTGCGACCCGAGTGCGGCCAGCGCCGCACGGTAGACCGCCAGCCGGTGCCGATCGATCAGCTCGCCAAAGCGCGGCAGGAGATCGCCCTGCCGGGCTCGAGCGAACCAGGTCGGCATCCGTCACACAGACTGTAGAACATCGGCGGCCGCGCGCCGGTTGGGTGCGGTGAATGAGGAGAGTGGTCGGGCTAGGCTTTCGCGGCCTTGATGATCGCTTCCATGTGCGCAGGTGAGCTCTCGAATGCCCTTGCGGCCGGCGGGGCGTGATGCGGAACTCGGTGCCGGAATGCGCCCGTCGAACGACTTGTCGCAGGCGATGTACTCGGCGTCCTCCAGCTTGCGCGCGTGGACGCTGAGGTTGCCGTCGGTCGGTGCGCAGGAGACGCTTCGAGATCGTTGAACGTGAGGCGATCGTTCACCGCAAGCGCGCTGACGATGCCGAGCCGGAGCCGTTCGTGAATGAGCCGATTGAGATCGAGCGGCCCGCGTTTCGGCGCTTCGTGACCTCGCACTTCAGACTTCAGACTTCGTACAACTTCACGACTTCCGTATTCCGTGCTTCAGCTTCTACCCACCGTATCTCCCTCGCAATGATCGGCTCCGAAGACGATGTGCAGGCCGCCGAATCCGGCCGCCATCAGCCAGTGCCCCACGGTGCGGGCGCCGCGAACGCGACGCACGCCGAGCGCCATGAAGCACGAGGCCGCGATCAGCGCACGATGCGGACCGAGAAGGCGCCGCCGGTCGTCAACCGCGGTGCCGTAGAGCAGCAGCCAGCACCCCGGCAGCCGCGCCATCAGCCCCGTCGTGACGAACACCGGCGTGAGCACCATGCCCGCGACCAGCGGCGGCGGCTACGCCAGCGCGAAGCGCATCGCCGGCAACCCCGACAGCGGCGCGCCGGATCGGTTCGCTTCACGCCGTCGCCGCCAGCGCGATTGCGACGGCGACGATCGCGTCGACCAGCCAGACCGCGACCCACCGGATGGTGTTGTCGGGGCGGCCCGGAGACGAAGCGCGGTGATCACGGCGCTGACGCCCATCACGACGCCGCCCCAGCCCGGCACCGCCGTGAACGCGCCGGCCCGCTCCATCGTCTCGCGGATGAAGCGCAGATTCGTCGAGGACGTGCGCGTGGATCGGCTCGGGCCGCGCGGCCATGGAGAACTTTATAGCACAGAGAGCCAGCTCTCTGCGCGCTGCCGCAGCGCTCTCTGGGCTGCTACCGCGCTGCAGCAGCAGGACAGGAATCTTGACCAGATGCCGCACCTTGTCGGCGGTGGCGCCGAGGAGCGATGTCCGTGATGAAAGCGGTGGCCGTGCGTCGACATCGCAATCAGATCGACGCGCCGTTCTGCCGCCGCTTTGATCAGTTCGGTCGCCGGATCGCCCATCGCGAGCTTGGTTTCGACGGTGCAGCCCGCGTGCCGGTCGAGCTCGCCGCGCAGCTTCTCGAGGTAGGCGCGATCCGATTTCATCTCCTCCGACTCGCGCAGCTTGAGCTGATCGAAGTTGCTGCGCCGCCCAGCCGTCGGCGACGTGGACGAGCAGCAGCTCGGCGCCGGTGATCCTGGCGAGCTCGCGAGACGTGCGTCGAGGATCGGTGCGATCGGCCGTCGAGTTCTCGACCGCGACGAGGATGCGTCGTGCATCAGAGGCTCAGGCGACCATCTGATACAGCATGTACACGTTCAGCGCGGCGATGATAACCGCAATCGACCAGGCCAGCGCCTTCATCCACACGCGGGTTCACGAACGGCGCCCATCTTGTGCGCGATCGCTCGTGAACATCACCAGCGGGAACACCGCGAACGGCAGCTGCAGGCTGAGGATCACCTGGCTGAGGATCAGCAGCGGGCCGGTGCCGCGCTCGCCGTAGATCGCGATGACGATGATCGCCGGGACGATGGCGATCGAGCCGCGTGATCAGCCGCCGCAGCCACGGACGCAGGCGCAGGTTGATGAAGCCTTCCATCACGATCTGGCCGGCGAGCGTGCCGGTGAGCGTCGCGTTCTGGCCCGAGCAGAGCAGCGCCACGCGCGAACAGCGATGCTCGCCATCGTCGTGCCGAGCAGCGGCGACGAGCAGCTGGTACGCGTCGCCGATCTCGGCGACGTCCTCGATGGCCGGTGCCGTGGAACGCCGCCGCCGCCATGATCAGGATCGCGGCGTTGATGAACAGCGCCGAACATCAGCGCGACCGACGAGTCGATGGTGGCGAAGCGGATCGCCTCGCGCTTGCTCTCGACGTCGTCGCCGTACTTGCGCGTCTGGACGATCGACGAGTGCAGGTAGAGGTTGTGCGGCATCACCGTCGCGCCGAGGATGCCGATGGCGATGTAGAGCATGTCGCGGTTGCGCAGGATCTCGGCGCGCGGGATGAACCCGGCCGCGACGCGCGGCGAGATCCGGCTTCGCCAGCCACAGCTCGATCGGCGAACGAGCCGGCGATCAGCGATGATGAGCGCCGACGACCAGCGCTTCGACGTAGCGGAAGCCGCGGTGCTGCAGGTAAGAGCACGACGAGCACGTCGAGCGCGGTGAGCGACGACGCCCCAGATGAGCGGGCAGGCCGAACAGCAGGTTGAGCGCGATCGCGGCGCCGATCACTTCGGCGAGGTCGCACGCGGCGATGGCGATCTCGCAGAGGATCCACAGGACGATCGTGACCGGCCGCGAGTAGCTGTCGCGGCAGGCCTGCGCGAGGTCGCGTCCGCTGGCGATGCCGAGGCGCGCGGCGAGCGCCTGCAGCAGGATCGCCATCAGGTTCGAGATCATGATCGACGCTGAGGAGCGTGTAGCCGTAGCGCGCGCCGCCGGCGAGGTCGGTGGCCCAGTTGCCGGGGTCCATGTAGCCGACCGCGACGAGGTAGCCTGGCCCCGCGAACGCGAGACATTTTCCGCCAGAATCCGGCGCCGTGCCGGGATGGCAATCGAGCCGTGGACTTCAGGGAGACTCCGGACTGTTCGAGGGAGACGCCAGCCCGCGAGCGGGAGTAACAGGGTTTTCCATGGCCACTGCTACGATTTTGACTCTTCAAAATCATAGCATGCGCGTAAGCGCTCCGGCTCCGTCGTTTGCAATGCCGTGCAGATCAGTCCGACAGCCGGTAATCCTTGGAACGTTCGCGGAGCGCCGACTTCTTGAACTTGCCGGCCGATGTCCGAGGAATCGCATCGATGATGAACTCGAACGCGTCGGGGTAGCCAGAACTTGGGGAACGCGCGGCGCGAGAAACGATCGCAAGTCGGACGGCGACGCACTGGCGCCCGGCTTCAGCACGACAGCGCCGCGAGCGGGCGCTCGTCCCATCTGGGATGCACATCACCGGGATGACCGCTGCTTCCGCGACCGACGGAGCAATACGTAACTGAACAGCGGGCTAC
>ERZ1370068.10109-contig-8835_pt1 | contig 31500 bp, 47 predicted proteins | sample MGYA00561227_ERZ1370068 | MGnify/ENA primary metagenome ERZ1370068 (study PRJEB38410, sample SAMEA6850437) | metagenome | study: Metagenomic assessment of the ecological functions of the soil: analysis of the soil microbiota associated with the...
TCTTTGTTTTCAACTTTGGTGACCGGTGTACCGTCAGGCGTCGCTACGACAGCGACCGGCAGCTTGGAATCGCCCAGGAGTTTATCGGCGTTCTGCACCCGAGTATCGGCCAGCTCCATCGAGATGCACTGCGAGGCATAGAGAGAAAGCGTGCGAGACATGCGCAAGCTCGACTTCTGTAGCTCTTCCTTCGAAGCTGGGAACCAGTAGAGAACGAGTCCCTTCGCCGGGGGTGTTTTAGCATCGTGAACCTTCCATGGCACCGGGTAAGTCTCAGCAGCCGCGCCGCCGCTGTTGCTACCACCGGACAATGCCCCCCGCCACTGGCCGCCGCCACCGCCACAGCAGTCGCCCACGCTGGCGAAACGGCGAAGAGTGTCATGTAAAGAACCGCGAGCGAACGTGCAAAGAGAGTGCTGGAGCTTTCATATTTTTCACCTCAAACGAAGCTAAACAGTTGGGTCTACCTGAGCGGGGATATGCGGAAAACAATAACATTTCTAACGTGACTTTGTGACAGAGCAGATAGGCATGGCACGGCAAGCCGCTTCATTGGCCGGAAGACGGTGAAACTGACGGGCTTAACAGTGGACAGAATTCAGAACGCGGCTTGCCGGTAATCAGGACTGGGGGCGGGAATCAGCAGGTTCTCTGCTGAGAGGCGCAACGAAGGAAAGCAAATTCCATGCCCCACGTCTGATACATGACCTTGCCGCTACTGGCGTGCTGGTCCTGTATTTGGTCTCATCCCAGTTGATTGTGCACTGTAACGGTTCAATTGCGTGATCCACCTCGCATGCTATCACCGCGGATTTGCAGCCTTCTCCGGTGGTTCGAGCGCGTCCCCGCGCTAGCAGGCGGTGACGTCAAAGCCGGCCAGGATCTACGTCGTTTTGGCTTTCCATTCAGCGTGACGAGTTTTCCATGCCGGCGTGGGATATCCGTTGTCGGGTTGGCGCTGAGGTCCCAGCTGACTGGATCGTGCGGCAGCGACGGCTTTATCGCCCAAAGCGGTTCTTTACCTCCCGTCTCGGCGAGTACGCGCGCCTTAAGCCCTGCGGTTGCCGATCGCCTGACCTTGATGGAACGGTCGAGCCACCCCATCGCTTCTTCTGATCGCCCAGCTGGTTCTCGCAGAGCGTAGCGCAGGCCTGCGGCGTCACAGAAGTCGTCCGCCTTGGTGCCGCCGCGGCCGTGCGTGCCGCTGGCATCGTCAGCGCCCTGCACGTCCTTCACCCCCGACAAACGGTGCGAAGAACCGCAACCTTCTCCCAGCGAATGTTGACCTGCGCTGGAAGTGTCGTTGATAGGCCCAGTCCAGTATTCACAATCCGTCCACTCCCTTGCTATGCTGCCCCACTCCGGCTTCCTCACCTTCACGCTGGCAAAGGTGCTCGCGCGATCGTAACTGAAGCTGCCCCACTGGCTGGCTTGACGCCGCCGAATACGATGGCTGTTGAACTCGCCGCGCGTGAAGAATTCATTGTTGCAGGTCGACAACTACCCGCCGGAGGCTTCGCGTCCACTGGATCAAAACGTCTGTCGAGCATGACGAACAGTGGCTTGTGGCGCCGGTGCGCCAGCGCGTTTAACTCAGGACAATGGCGCGCCCTTGGGGACGCAGCATCATCGTGTTCGATCGCTGCAAGCCTCGCCTTGGTTGCAAAGGCCTGCTCTGGCAACGGGTCGCCCCAAATTACTCCGTTCTTCACGCTGGCCGGCTGTCAGGTGATGGTCAAGTATCCGCCGCCAATCGTTTGCGCGACGCCGGCTGCGCGTCTTGGGCCGCGGCGCACGAAGTTGTGCGCAGATCGATCAGGGCTGCAAAAAGCACAAGCAGGGACGGCGGCAAAGAAAGAAATGTAGAAACGTTCTTAGGGTGTTCATGGTGTCTCCTCGTGAATAATCGCAGGGTTAGGCTGACGCTCGAACTACGGCTGCGGCCATCAACTTAGATGTTTTCGGGATCCCTATTGATCGCTTATTGTGGGCCGCCGGCAAATTCCAAACCCTGAAGGTCGTTGAGCTAAACGTCCAAATTCAAGCAGTGATTCTTTGGGACTGTATGTCCCGCCCCGCTTGCGGGTGGAATGCCACATAGCCAGTCATCAGTGAGTCACCGTGTCTTGGAGCGAACTGCTTAGCTTGAGGCGGCGGGACGCCCGTGGTCTGGCTAAAGAACGATCGAGCGTTACCCAGTGAACACGATTGCTACCAAATCTGACAACGCTTCGCTGCCTCACGCACCATCGCATCGCCCGTCTTGCACTGAAACGCCTCTCCGGCAGACTTCGCACGTTTGAGAGCTGGGGCTCCGTTAGCGCGGAAGCGCGAGAGTGGTGCGGGTCCGACTGTGCCTCGAGTCGCACGGTCTCGGCGCAGCTGCATCTGCGGCCCAAGCCCGTGCCGAGGAAGAAGCGCTGCCCGGGCGCACGAAGCCATCGGGATCGATCCGTTGACGCGGCTTGCTCGTGGAGTTTATCGACTCTCGGATATGCGTAAACGTATCAGCAAAAGTCCGCCCAGGTCGGCGATCGACTCGCCGGAAACCAGCTTGCCCTGCAGATGTGCACGCTCGGCTCTCGATACGCTGAACTGATTGATCACGCTAGTCAGCGCGCGTCGAAATTCTTCTATCGCCTCGGTCCACCAGTTTTTCAGGTTACCCAGCGCGTCAAAGTTCGCCCCTGAGTCGTCGTAGCCATGTGTGATTTCATGTCCGATGATGGTGCCGATCGCTCCGTAGTTGATCGCATCGTCGGCTTGCAGGATTGAAGAAGGGCGCTCGCAGGATCCCTGCCGGAAACGATATCGCCGCCGAGCGGAGTTAGCCGGCGTTGACGGTTGGCCGGGCAACCCCACTCCTTCCGATCAACTGGGTTTATTGATCTTGTTGAAGTCGCGCATCTGATCGAACCGCGCTGGAGCGTAAGACGTTTGCCAAATACGAATCACGCGAAACGGTAAGGGCCGAGTAGTCGATCCACGCTTATCCGGGTAGCCGATCTTCTGGCCAAAAGCATTGAGCTTCGCGATCGCCTGCTTGCGCGTATCCTCGCTCATCCAGTCGAGTTTTGCAGCCGTTCGCGGAAGGCGGCGATCAGGTTGTTGACCATCGCCTGCATGCGTGCCTTCGACTCGGGCGTGAAGGTACGCGCAACGTAGACCTGGCCCAACGCTTCGCCGAGACTGGCGTCGGTAGCTGAAACGCAGCGACGCCAGCGCGGTAGTTGTTCTTTCCAGCCTTCAAGCGTCTTGCCGAAGAATGAAGTTCTCAATTTCAAATTTGGATGACAGACTCGGCGCGGCGCGCGCTAATCAGATGCCAACGCAGATACGTTTTCCAATCGGCGATCGGCACTTCAGTTACCATTTTAGTTGACGGCGGTAAAAAACTCCGGATGGGGCAACGTTGATATCCCCCGTGGTCGGCTGCACGCGCACCCTCCGGTAGTCTTCCCAGGAAAAAGCCTGGTGTTAGTTCCTTCAACTGGGCCGGGTTCATCAGGGTGGTATTGGGTGGTGGGATCGCGCAGTTCGACAGGCGTGCGGGAGTTTTGCGCGAGCCGGGTTTGAAACGCAAGGACAGCCTGCGCGTTCTTCGCCGTGCTCAGGCGTGTCTCCGACCAACTGAAACATGTTCGTCACGTGCGCAACAAAAGCTTCGCGCAGCTTCACTGACGACTCGTCAGTCCTGGTGTAGTAATCGCGGTTGGGCAAACTAAGGCCACCCTGACCGGCGTAGGCCTAGAACCATGTGAGCTGTTTTTCAAGTCAGGTAAGGAGCCGTAACTGAACAGCGTCGGGGATACCGTGACGATGCATGTAAGCAATCTGCGCCTGCACCCTTCACGTCCTGAATCTTCTCGATGCGCGCCAATTCAGGCACGAGCAGGCTTCATACCTCAGCTTCACGCTTGGTTTCATCCAGACAGCTGGCGTAGTAGTCGCCGATCTTCTGTTCGTTGCTGCCTTTGGTGGCATTAGTTTTTTTGGCGGCCTCTTCCAAAATCTCGTGCAGCGCCTTACGATTATTTTCCGCGAGAACGTTGAAAGCGCCTCCACGAGGGTAGGCCGCAGGGATTTCGTTCTTGAGCCAGCTGCCATTGGCGTACTGATAAAAATCTGTACAAGCCGAAGTATTCTTGTCCATGCTCGACACGTCATAGCCACGCGACGCGTCTGGCCAGAACGACTGTCAGACTGATGGCCAGCAACAGTGCGCAGGACACGAGAGATTTTTGGCGAGTTAGTCATTAGCTTCTCCATAGGTTTTATGTCGGAACTCGTGCTTCGGTTCAGCATCGAAGCGGGAGACGAAAATGATTAATTACATTGGAGCCAAGCGTCCGCTGTGTTCGTTACTACGTCGTCCATGACAATTAGTTTCGGCAAATCGAGCGTTAATTTTTATTGCTTTACACGTTCCGAAGTCTCGTTTCATTCCAATTTCTCGGAGGCTGCTCCCGGGTTTTCTGGGATTCTTTCTACTAGCTCATGCCTGCAGCTTCATGCTAAAAGTGTCGCGCAATCATCCGACCTGTCTGGAGGAACCACCACATGCTTAAGCAAACTTTGGCGGCGGAGCTCCTGCCGCCGCGCTAGCGCTCTCCCCAATCGACAGCCTGGCTTACGCCGCTTCGAGTTGTTCGCGGCTCTCGCGATTGGTGGTCTTGTCTTCACGTTACTTGCCGCTCAGGCACAAACAGCGAATGCGCAACTTCGCCTGCTGCGCACGCCAACGGTGAGCACGTCGCAAATCGCCTTCGCTTATGCAAATAACATTTGGACGGTACCGCGCTCGGGCGGCAGTGCTGCGCCGGCTCACCAGCTTCCAGGGTCAAACATCGAATCCGCATTTCTCACCAGACGGAAAGTGGATCGCATTTAGCGGCGAGTATGCGCGGAAATCTCGACGTCTACGTGGCGCCGGCAGAGGCGGGGAGCCGCGCCGGCTTACCTGGCATCCGGGCGGCGATCTGGTTCAGGGGCTGGACGGCCGATGGCAAAGTCTGTTCTGTTCTCATCGTCGCGCGCCACCTGGGCGCCGGCCGGCGCGCCACGCTTCTGGACTGTGCCCGCCGCCGGCGGCGTTGAAGAACCGATTTCCACTGCCACGCGCCTACCAGGGCAAGATTTCTGCCGACGGCGCCCGCGTCGCCTATCGTATGAACAATTCGTGGGACGAAGAGCGCCGCAACTATCGCGGCGGCCAGAACCGTCCCATCTGGATCGTCGATCTGAAGAGCTACGATCTTGACTTCACCGCCATGGACCGACTCGAAAGACGTCGACCCGGTTTGGATCGACGACGCAGTCTATTTCATTTCTGATCGCGACGGCGTTGCTAACGTTTGGGAGTACCAAACGAAGACAAAAAGCTATCGCAACTTACGAAGTTCACGGACTTCGACGTCAAGACGATCGATTCGGGCGGCTGGTACTTTGGTATTCGAGCAAGCCGGTTACGTGCACGAACTGGATCCGAGGAACGGCAAAGAACATATCGTCAACATCACCGCAGCCGGCGACTTTCCTGGATGATGCCCAACTGGAAAGACGTAACCGCCCGCATGACAAACATGTCGCTCTCGCCTACCGGCAAACGAGTGCTTGTAGAAGCACGCGGAGAGATCTTCACCATTCCTGCCGAGAAGGGCGACATACGCAACCTGACTAATTCGAGCAGCTCGGCCGAGCGCGATCCGGCCTGGTCTCCGGACGGAAAATTTATTTCCTACTTCAGCGACAGGTCTGGCGAGTATCGGCTCTACATTGAAGCGCAGGACGGCCTGACGCCGCCGCGCGAAATCGTGCTCAATCATCCGACGCACTACTACACCGCCTCATGGTCGCCCGATTCAAAGAAGTTGCTGTTTCAGCGATACAAACTCTGAAAGTTTGGGTGCTCGATGTAGCCAGCGGTCAGGCAAAGGTTGTCGGCAACGATCCTGGATGGTGCCAAACCGCACGCTCGATCCGGTTTGGAGTCCTGATTCAAAGTGGGTGGCTTACGCCAGCCGCCTGCGATCCCTGTATCACGCGATCTTTATTAGCAACGTCGAAACCGGCGAGACTAAGCAAGTTACCGATGGACTCGCGGACGCTCTTTCGCCGGCCTGGGATGCAAGTGGAAAGTATCTCTGGTTTCTCGCGTCGACGGATTTCGGCCTGCGGTTCGCAATGGCTCGACATGACCTCGTATGACCACGACGAAAACTTCGGTTTGTACGTTGCGGTGTTGAAAAAGCCGAAGCCAGTCCCCTACTGCCGGAGAGTGATGAAGACAAAGGCCTGGGCGAGCGCGACACCGAATCCTTCGCCAGACTCAGGTCGCGGAATCGCATCGGAACCCGAAGCTTCGGCTTCACCTTCCTCGAACGACAATTCGCAGGGCGAGCTTGCGCAAACTCCACGGCGCCCCCGCAAGCCGGTGACAGTCGCAATCGACTTCGAGGGGCTGCAGCAAAGAATCGTTTCTGTAACCGGCGTTCCCGAGCGACAGTATTCCGACCTGCGCGCCGGGGCTGATGGCACCGTGTTTTCCTGGAGGCGAGTTCGCCACGCGGTCAGGAGGGCATTGCCGGCCCGAGAGGAAATGAGCTGTGGCGCTATCGCCTGAGCGATCGCAAAGCGGCATCGTTCGTCACCGGCGTCGCTGCCTACGATGTCAGTGCTGACGGACATAAGCTCGTTTATCGAACGCCGGTCGCGGGAGGGTTCGGGCAAGCACCGGCCGGACCACCACAACCACCATCGTTATTCCTGGTTGACGCTGATAAAAATCCGCCGACGGCAGGACAGGGGCGGCTGAACGCCAGGCTGCGTATGTATCTCGATCCGAGGCAGGAGTTTCAACAGATCTTCAACGAGGGTTGGCGCAACGAGCGCGACTATCTCTACGTGCCCAACATGCATGGCGCTGATTGGCCGAAGATGAAAGAGATGTATGGGGAGTTACTCCCGCACGTAAATCATCGCGCCGATCTCAACTACTTGCTCGATATGATGGGCGCCGAGATCGCAATCGGACATTCCTATGTACGCGGCGGCGACATGCCGGAAGTGCCCGCGGTCCAGGGCGGACTGTTGGGCGCTGACTTCGCGATTGAGAACGGGCGTTACCGGGTGACGAGGATCTACGACAATGAAAGCTGGAATCCGGAACTGCGCAGCTCCTCTGGCAGCGCCCGGCGCAAACGTTGCCGTCGGCGACTACATCCTCGCGATCAACGGCATCGAGTTAAAAGCGCCCGACAATATTCACCGGCTGCTGGACGGGACCGCTAACCGGCAAACTTCGCTAACCGTAAACAACAAGCCTTCGCTGGAAGGCGCGCGTAGTGTAACTGTCGTTCCGGTTGCCAGCGAGCAGGGCTTGCGCACGCGCGCGTGGGTAGAATCGAACCGCAGATTGGTTGAGAAACTTTCAGACGGCCAGCTCGCATACGTCTATCTTCCCAACACCGGCCAGCCGGGCTATACGAGTTTCAATCGCTACTACTTTTCACAACAAGACAAGAAAGGTGTGGTCGTTGATGAACGTTACAACGGTGGCGGGTCCGCGGCAGACTACATCATCGATGTGCTTGGACGCGACTTCGATGGCTACTTCAATAACGTTGCCGGCGATCGTTATCCGTTTACGAGTCCTTCTGCCGGCATCTGGGGACCAAAGGTGATGATTATTAACGAGATGGCCGGCTCGGGCGGGGATCTGATGCCCTACATGTTCAAGCGGCGCAAGCTTGGCCTGTTAGTTGGGAAACGAACCTGGGGCGGACTGGTTCATACGGCTGACACGCCAGGATTTGTTGATGGCGGTTCCATGATCGCGCCACGTGGCGGGTTTTTGGCCGCGACAACAAGTGGGCCGTAGAGAATGAAGGTGTCGGGCCGGACGTTGATGTTGAAAACTGGCCGAAGGATGTTATCGCGGGCCGCGATCCGCAACTTGAACGCGCCGTCGCGGAAGCGTTGCGCATGTTGAAAGAGCGGCCAGTGGATCGTTCGGTTAAGGAACCGCCGCCGCCGACCTGGGGGCAGCGACCGAGATAATTGAAAGCGTCTCTGTGCCGCCTCCGTGTTCTTTGTGTCTCTGAGGTGAGTGTTTGCTTGGCGTTTATTCACCACAGAGACACAAAGAACACTGAGCAGCACAAGAGGAATTAGTCACGACGTTGTGGCTGGAGAATTTGGCAAGGGGTGTAATCAATGTGGAGATATTGTGGAGCGACGTTCTTCTTCTTTATTGGTGCACTGGAAATCATCCTGGCACTCAGCAAACGGATGCGCGACGAAATCACTGAAGAATGCGCTGGTTCAGCCGACGCGCGCGCTGCCGTGGACGCTCTTCTTCGCAGCGCTCTCGGCGTTCGCGATAGCTCTCGGGATTCTTTTCTACAATCGCTTTATTTAGCAGGGCGCGAATACGGCTCGCGACCGGGCAATAACGTGGCCCACGCAAAATCAGAACTGATTTTGTCCGACCATTGTTGAGTGTTCAATTGCTCGGTTAATGCTGCCCAGCCTAAGGCACTACCAAATCACGCACCGCTTTGCTGTGTCGCGCACCATCGCATCACTCGCCTTGCACTGAAACGCCGCGGCAAACTGCGGCATGTTTGCGAGTGGCCCATTGACTCTGAATTTTGCCAACGGATGCGGATCGATAGTCACCAGCATGCGCTTCAGTTCCGGTCGCATATTAGTGGCCCAACCGCGTGCATAACCCGAGGAAGAATCTTTGCTCCGGTGCAAAGCCGTCAATATCCACCCGCGGCTTGCCTTCCATCGCCTTCTGGAAAGCGGCGTAGGCTACAACCAGCCCGCCGAGATCCGCGATTGATTCGCCCGCAACCAGCTTGCCGTTTTGATTGAGACCTTTTTCAACCTCAAAACTATTGAACTGATCAATAACGCACTGGGCGCGTTCCTTAAATGATTTCAGATCTGCTTCGCTCCACCAGTTGGCCAGATTTCCGGTGGAATCAAACTGACTGCCCTGATCGTCGAATCCATGCGTCATCTCGTGGCCGATTACCGAGCCCATGCCTGCCATAGTTGAAGGCATCGTCAGCCTCGGCATCGAAGAAGGGCGGCTGCAGGATGCCCGCGGGAAAAACGATTTCGTTAATCTGCGGGTTGTAATAGGCATTCACTGTCGGCGGTGACATCATCCACTCAGTTCTGTCTACCGGCTTGCCAATCTTGTTCAGGTCGCGACGCTTTCCAAACGCGCCGGCGCGAAAGCGATTGGCCAGATAGGAACTGCGATCGACTTCCAACGACGAGTAGTCGCGCCACTTGTCGGGATAGCCAATCTTATTGAGAAAAGCATCGAGCTTGACGATGGCTTGTTTGCGGGTGGGTTCGCTCATCCAGCTCAGCGGTTGTAATGTCGGTTTTGAGAGCTGCTTCCAGATTGCGCACCATTTCCAGGGCGCGTGCTTTTGCGGCCGGTGGGAAAGCTTTCTTCACATACACTTCGCCCAGCGCTTCGCCGAGCACGCGGTCGGTTCCGGCAACGCAACGCTTCCAGCGCGGCAAGTTTTCCTTCGAACCCTGCAAAACCTTTCCTTTGAAGTTGAAATCTTCATCCACAAACTTCGCGGATAACTGCTGCGCAGTGTTGTTGATCAGGTGCCAGCGCAGATACGTCTGCCAGTCGGCGATGGGCACGCTGGTCAATTGTTGATTCATTGCCTTAAAAAGCCCGGGCTGGTCACGTTCACGTCGGCACTTGGCGGCACGCCGATCGTCTTGAAATAAGCTGGCCAGTCGAAGACCATCGGCGAGTTCGCGCAACTGGGTGACAGTCATGCGGTGATAGACGTTTGCCGGCTCTCGCCTTTCGACCTCGTCATTGAGGCTTCGGCAAGTTTTGTCTCCAGTGCCAGGATCGTTTGCGTTTCCGTCGCTGCCTTCGCGGCATCGTCGCCCATCAGCTCTAACATCTTGGCCACGTGCTTAACGTATTCGTCCTTGATGTGAGTCGATTTCTCATCGGTCTTCAGGTAGTAGTCGCGATCGGGTAGGCCCAGTCCGCCCTGATCGACCTCGGCAGTCACCTCAGCGCTGTTCTTGAAATCCTGAGTAGAGCCGGTTCCGAAGAGAACATTGATGCCCATCGAATGGAGGCGGGCGATCTCGTCCTGCAATGTTTTTTGATCTTTGATTTTCGCAATACGATCAAGCTCAGGCGCCAAAGGTTTGAGGCCGTCAGCTTCTACCTTCGCTTCATCCATGCAGGTCGCATAGTAGTCGCCGACTTTCTGTTCGCTGCTGCCCTTCGGCGCCCTTGTGTTCTTTGCCGCGGCTTCCAGAATTTCATGCAGCATATCGCGGTTGTGTTCGTCGAGGAGATTCGCGACACCCCAGTTTGAGTAAGCCGCGGGGATAGGATTCGCGGCAATCCATCCGCCGTTGGCGTATTGATAAAAATCCGTGCAGGCAGCCGTGTTGGGATCCAGGCTAGCGCGATCGTAGCCATGATTGGTCTGGCCAAAAACAGTCGCAAGACTGAAGGCTAAAAGCAGTAGGGTGGCAATAAGAGACTTCTGAGAATTGCTCATATGATGCTCCATTATTTCCTCATTAGACGTGATAGTTTCTGTGAAACGAAGGGTAGCGGAAGGTTAAACCAAACCACAGGTTACCTCAACCGCACAGGCGCCGACATGCCATTCCTGGCTAATACGCGATGAGGAATATTTAGTTTCGTTAAGGGCGTGTGGGCGAAGTCGTGGTTTCTGGAAAGAGGGTTTGCGTCCCGGGCATTTCATTTTATCCGCAGATTACACAGGTTACGCCGATTTGATTAATCAACCGGGGCGGCAGTTCTTTGTAATCTGTGCAATCTGCGTAAGCTGTGGATTGTTTTCCAAGTATCATCGCAACACGCGTAAATGGCAACATCGTAGGCGGCCACCGTTTTGGCGGACTACTTGCTCTTCTTCAGCTTTCGAAACTTCCTGAGAGCCAGATCTCGACGCAAAGGACTCAAATGACGGATAAACAACCGGCGCGTCACAATGGTCGGTCTCATGAAGGAAGCAGCGCGCCGCCAGTCCACTTTCCTCGCGTTCGAAATTTTTTCCCTGGGCGTCCTGCGCCCGCAGAAGAACACGCTCGGGGCGTTTCAGCTCAGCTGGCACTTTTAGCAACCGAGGAGACAGCCTTCTTCACCGCTTTGTTCGCCGGCGACGGAAATAATTTCCGGATTCGCGGCGACCAGTTTGATTCCGTCACAATCCATGACGAATAAGCGAAGCGACAAACCGATTTGCTGCGCTGCTAACGCCTACCCCACCGGCGTCGTACATCGTGTCAAACATGTCTCGAACGAGTAATTCCAGCTCAGAATCGAAACGTTCAACCGGCTGGCCGGGTGATTAGAAGCACAGGATCGGGATATTCGACTATCGCTCTTATTGCCACCAACGGATTCCGTTTCTGCGAATAAACTGAAATGAGGTCAGTACCACCGCGGTAGCGGGCGGGTTTCGATCGCATTTAATCGATCTTACGACCTAATCTTTCTTCGGTGGAGAGCTCTCGAAACCACGCCCACCTCCCGCTACGCGTGGTGGTACTGACCTCATCACCCATGGGATGGCTATGGCCTCAAGGGAGGAACCTCATTTGCATCAGTAACCAACATTGGATGCTGAAAGCACTTTCTCTGCTAAACTCTACGCCTCTCCTACTCTTAGCTAAAGAATCCCCGCCCTCGTGTTACCTGAGTCTAATGGGCAAGTGTCTTTAGAGTCTTACGTTCAAAATCATGGAAAGTAAATATCCTCTGGAAACCACTGCGCTGCCAGCCTCCCTGAAGCGGTTGGAAAGCAAGCAACTGGATACGAGCACGCAGCCGGACGCGCCTAAGTTTTTGATTCTCGTGGTTGATGATTCTGCCGATAGCGTAGCAATGCCAGCCTGGATCTCCAGCAAGAGGGTTATAGGGTTGTTACCAGCCACTAACGGCGAAGAAGCGATCAGCGTAGCTTGTTGTACTCAGCCTAACCTCATTTTGATGGACATCTAGTATGCCAAGGCTGATGGATTGGGAGCGACGCGGCGAATGCGTGAACTCGACGAGCTCGAGACGTGCCCGTGATAGCGATTACTGCTTTCGGCACCGAAGCGTTTCAGCGAGCCGCATAACGATGTGGGCGTCTCGGGTTATTTGACTAAACCCGTCGATTTTCCCCGCATGCATCAGCTCGTGGCGCGACTTCTCGCGCCCGGAAGCTCCGGTAACCTGGGTAGGTCCATGAATGCCCGACTAAAGTAGGAAATAGAATCGCTAAGGAATGCGATAACGTAGCTCTTATTTGAACAAGGGTACAGAGGGAGGAACCGCAGTGCAGGAACCGCGAGCGACCGGGGTCCCCGCGCGGGCAGCCCGCGTGGGGTGGTGGTAGCGAGCGGATGCTACGAGCAACTCTTCCTGGAAATTAAGATAGTTAAGCGCCACCAACTGCTCGCTACCGCTCGCGGTTCTGCAATCACCCCACGCTGACTAATTCTTCGTCAGGTTTCTCCAAAACTCATAGGGCTCGCGACGATCTTGCCGGCGATCGCGGAGGCGGCGACGACGTAGGGTGAAGCGAGGTACAACTTGCCGGGGCCGCTGCGGCCGGGGAAGTTTCTGTTTTGCGCGCTGACGGTGACGGTTTCGGCGGAGGGCGAGGCGCCGGGGCCGGCATTAATGCAGGCGCCGCAGCTCGGATCGATCAACTCGGCGCCCGCGCGTTCAAAAATTTCGATGTAGCCACGACTCGCGCGCATACTGCTTGATCTTCTGCGAGCCAAACTGAAGATAGAGATGAACGCCGGGCGCGACGCGCTTCCCTGCGCCAGCGCGTTTTGCAAAACTTCGGCGTACATGTCCATGTCGGCCATCTTGCCGCCGGTGCACGAGCCGCCATACGCCGCATCGATCTTCACTTCTTCAGTCAGTTCGGCGATCGGAATACCGTTGCGCGGATCACCCGGCAACGCCACCATCGGGCGAATCTCATCGAGGTCTATTTCAAACGTCGCCGCGTACTCCGCGTCCGGATCGCTGATAGGTGAAACCCCTGGCGCACTTCTTCGCGATCAACGTCGCCCAATCCGCGCATCTTCACGATGTAGTCCAGAGTCAATTCATCAGGCTCGATGATTCCGGTCGTGCCGCCAGCCTCGACCGACATGTTGGTCAGAGTCGCGCGTTCATCCATCGGCCAATTCTTCGAGATCGTCGCCCGCAAACTCCAGCACCTTGCCGATGCCTTTGCTCGTCTTCATGTAATCACTGGCGAGAATTACCAGCATCACGTCCTTGGCAGCAACGTCCGCACGCTTGCGTCCCTTCAAGACATAACGCACCGTCTCGGGGACTTTGATGCGAATGTCTTTCGCGAACCACGCGTTTGGCCATGTCGGTTGAGCCGACGCCAAACGCGAAGCAGCCCAAGCACGCCGGCCATGCACGTATGTGAGTCAGTGCCGATAACGATCTGTCCGGGCAGCGCCAGGTCTTCGACCACGGCGTTGTGGCAGATCGCTTCCGAGCCGCCTTCGGGATTCTCGCCGTAGAGCCGGATTCCCTGCTTGCTGGTGAAGTCTTCCTGTGTCGTCGCCAGTCCTTCCGCTTTTTCCAGCAGTCCCATCTCGCGATGCTTTGGCGACATCACCTTGCTCAGAAATGTCAGATGATCGCGAAAGGCGAAAACTGACTCCGGCTCACGTCACGCGCGCGTCCGGGCCCAGCGCTTGTTTCAGGAGCGACTCAGCCATCGGCGTTACATACTCATGCGAGAAGCGCACGTCAGCGACAGCAAACAATGCGTCGCCCGGCTTCACCGCCGCCACGCCCACTTCACCGGTCGCGCACAAACACATGACGCGCGATGATCTTTTCAACGACAGTCATCGGCCGCGACGGCTGTTCAACAGGGGTAGCAACCGGCGGCGGAACCACTTCCCCGGCCAGGCGCGCTTTGTTGTAGTTGAACAGCCCGCCATATTCGACGATGTCTCTCGAGATTGGATCGAGACCATTGCGTGAACTCAGCCAGCGGTATCTCGGCGCCGGTGCGAATGCGCTCAACCAGGCCGAGGTCAGTCGAGGTGAGCAGGCCGATGTTCTGCGAGTTTTGCCCGTAGATTTTTCGATGCTTTTGGCGATAACGAGTTGAATGCCGGCCGCCTTTTTCCGCGTAAGGCGCAGTTTCGCGAGACGATCCGCAGCCCTTTGACAAGCCGGAGACAACCACAGCGAAGCCGCCATTCTTCACTTCATCTTTCTTAACTGCGGCCTCGCGCATGCCAACGTAAACGTACTGGCCCAGCGTTTCGTCGTAGTAAAAGCAGACCCAGCCCGGAGTGATCTCGTCAGTCGAAATGTTGCTCATCAACGGCAGGTCATCACGTAGCAAACGCTCGGCGAGTTCCGCTTCGAGCCGCTCGCGGTCATCGCCTTCGGCCTCAAGTTGCGCGGCGAATGAGGGAAGTATCGTCGGTTAAAAAGAGAATGCGGCCGGTGAATTTGACCCGCGTTTTGCCTGATGAAGTTGATTCGCGCATGAAATCCTTGATGGCGTAAACCTTTCGCGTATTAATCCGTAAAACTTGCTGTACTATTTGTGATAAGTATAAACCATGGCTGATAAAAAACCCGCACGAGGCTAGCGATGACGAAGTACGCGCTCGTTCACCCTTGATTGAAACGGACCGGTTGCGTTTGAGATTGTTTCGGCCTGAGGACCTGGACGACCTCGCCAGCATGTTCAGCGATCCGGAGGTGATGCGATATGTCGCGGATGGCAAACCGGCCGGCAGAGATGTCGCCGAGAAAGCGCTGACCAGCGTGATCGATCATTGGCGCCGTCATGGCTTTGGCCGGTGGGCGGCGGAAGACAAGGAAACGCGTCAGTTTGTCGGGTTTGGTGGATTGAGATCGTTGTTCGGGATGCCGGAAGTCGTATATCACTTCGCCCCGCCTCACTGGGGTAAAGGCTTGGCCACCGAACTAGCGCGCGCGAGTTTGAGATACGGCTTTGAAGAACATCGCTTCGAACGCATAGTGGCTATTGCTAAACCAGAAAACGCCGCTTCAATTCGCGTAATGAAAAAGTCGGAATGCACTACGAGATGCAGACCAGCTATTACGATATTGACGTAGTGCAATACACGCTGGCCCGCGAAGAATACAAGCCAAGCGCCGATGCCGCTTACTTTCTGAGACCACAGGCAGAACCGCCTGCGTAATCCGCTTAGGCCGAATGCTCTTTTTCATACTGCATCGCGCCGACCACATTGCCTTCCGTGTCTTCAAAGAAGATAAGCGTGCCGACCGTTGGAATATGAAACTTGGGCATGACGATCTTGCCGCCATTGGCTTCTACTGCCGCGATCGTATCGTCGACTGAGTCAACGCCAATGGAGCATTCTGTAACCAAACATAGGTTTGCCGGGAACAACATCACGGCGACCTTGCAGTGCGCCCTGAACGCCCGGGTCATCATCTGTTCCGGTTCTAATGAGGTAAAAGTTGGCGGACCCACGGAGTGAATCTGCCAGCCAAGCCACGCTTTCATAAAACTTTCGCGCGCGGTCAACATCGTCTGCGTGAACAGCAAAGTGCTTGACGTTATTTGGCATGTTTTTATTCCTTTTTAAGCTGGAGGCATTAGTGAAGTGCTAATATCACCCTTCGGCGGTTGTAAGCAACAACTTTGGCGTCGGATGGCGACCATTCGCGTCCGGCTCGATTCGGAGGATCAGATGAAGAGAGTAACTGGAATTGGTGGCATATTCTTCAGCGCGAAGGATCCGAAGGCACTCTGTGCCTGGTACAAGACTCACCTGGGCATTGACGTACAAGACTGGGGTGGTGCAGCCTTTGACTGGACTGACGCCGAAGGCAATCCGACCAAGGGAACTACGGCCTGGTTAATTGATGCAGCTGGACGGCAAGCACTTCGCTCCAAGCAAGTCGACCTTCATGGTCAACTATCGCGTGGAAGACTTGGCAGCGCTTCTTCAAGCACTCCGCGATGAAGGCTGCGACGTGCTTGAGAAGACCGATGACTCAGAGTACGGGAAGTTCGGGTGGGTCATGGATCCGGAAGGCAACAAGGTTGAACTTTGGCAACCACCGGCCGGGCAATGACCCTCATGCACGTCGCAGCAAAGCCGACGCCTAACCCCTCGCTCAAGCGGAGCGCCAACGGGCTGCCGGAACTCAGGGTCGAGGAGACAGCGCCATGAATAGACTTACGGAAACAAACAGCGAACCTGGTCCTACCACCCCGGAAGTTTTGGAGCGGCTCAACCGCGCGCGCAAGTTTATCGACCTTTGCTACGACCCTGCCGCTCGATCTGAACGAGATCTCCAGCCATGCCTGCTTTTCTCGTTATCACTTTCTGCGGCTGTTCCGGCGAGGCGTTTAATAAAACTCCTCATCAGTATCTAATCGAGGCGACGGATCGAAAGGGCCAAGGAACTGGTGTAGGGCAGACGATCTCAGAGTTACGGATGTTTGCCTGGAAGTTGGCTTTCAGAGCCTGGGATCGTTTAGCAGTTTATTCCATAAGTCGCGTGGGCCATGCGCCGGTCACCTTCCGCGAAAAGAACCGGGAAACGCAGGCAGCGAAACGGCAAATCCCCGGATGCTTCCTGGTGATGTACAAACTGGAATCCGCCTGACGTAAAACAACAACTCACCCGCCAAGATCGCCAAAGAGTTTAGACACAGACGTTAACCGCCGATTTAGTCGCTTAGAAACTGCTTCCCATGCGTTCTAAACTTGGCGTACTTGGCGCCTTGGCGGTTAGTGACTTATACCTTTAGCAATTTTCGAGAAGCACAGAATCACCCGGATCGGGTTAACCTCGCGAAAACTTCATTCAGGGAGAAAACTGCAATGATCCGCAAAATGTCCCACGCCACGATATTCGTTAACAACCAGGACGAGGCGCTTGATTTCTATCGCGACAAGCTGGGATTCCAGGTCCATACAGATGCAATGGTGGGCCTGGATTTTCGCTGGCTGACGATGAACACCAGGGACCAGCCAGACTTTGAGATTGTGCTGATGGAGCCGAAGCCGGGGTATGTTGATGGACGAGGAAACTTCCAATCAACTGCGCGCGATCATGGCCGAAGGGTGTAATGGGCGCCGGCGTTTTCAACACCGACGACTGCCGCGCAACGTATGAAGACTTGAAGAGCAAAGGCGTAGTTTTTTGTCTCCGAGCCTGCCGAACGACCTTACGGCATCGAGGCAGTCTTCAAGGACAACTCCGGAAACTGGTTTAGCCTCACGCAACCCATCGAAGGGAAACAACTAAGAGAGGGGAAGGAGGCAAGGGATCGCGTTCGCGATTAGCCCTTTTCTTCTTCCCCTTTGCCCCTTTCCCCTCTTTTCTTTTCCCCTTTCCCGTGTAGGATTCGCCTTCGAATTAGTGCCTAGCTGATGAAGTTTCCAAAAGCCATTCCGAAGGAATGTCCAAACACTTAAAGTGGACCGATCGTAACTTTCAATCTCGCATTTCCAGTCGAAGTCTATCCGGAAGTGATTGAGCGTGCGCGGCACGCCGGCGCGTTTGGAAGATCGCCTGAAGTCTATCGCACCTGAAATCCTGACGAAGCGCGACGGCGATCGCTGGTCAATTCAGGAAAACGCCGGGCACCTGCTGGATCTTGAATCGTTGTTCCAGCAGAGACTTGATGAATACCTGGCGGGCGCTGAAACTCTCCTCGCCGCAGACATGTCAAACCGCAAAACTTACGATGGGGATCATAACCAGGTTTCGATGCCAACGATTTTGTCCGACTATCGCGGGCAACGAAGCGCATCGGTTTCCCGGTTAGACGGGCTCGCAGCGGAAACGTTTGCCGCAGTTGCTGCGCATCATCTCGCGGCTCAACGTCCCGATGCGGCTGGTAGACATGTTGTTTTTTCAGGCTGAACATGACGATTTCCATCTGGCGCGCATCAGCGAATTGATTAGATTGTTCGCGGAATAAAGTCTACTTTGTCCACCATCATCTGGAGCAACCAATGCGACACAAAATGTACCTGGTACTCACCCTTGCTTCTCTCCTGTTCATAACCATCACCAACGTTAGCGCCCAGCAGTCACTCGACGCCCTAATCGATCGCGACATCGCTTCGCTGGTGACAACTTACAAAGCCCTGCATGCCGCACCAGAGTTGTCGCATTACGAAGAGAAGACAGCCACCTTCTTCGCCGCGCAGTTGCGGGCAATGGGGTACACCGTCACCGAACACGTCGGCAAATATGAAAGGCCCGAATGGACCGGCTACGGCGTGGTCGCAGTCTTGAAAATGGCGCCGGGCCAACCGTGCTGCTACGTACCGAGCTGGATGCTCTTCCGGTCGACGAGAAGACCGGGCTGCCTTATGCGAGCAAGGTGAAAATGAAGAATGACGCCGGCCAGGAAGTCAGCGTGATGCATGCCTGCGGACACGACATACACATCACGAACATGATCGGCACCGCGAAGACACTGTCTGAGTTGAAGGACCAGTGGCGCGGAACGCTCGTGATTCTGGGACAACCGGCTGAGGAGGTAGTCGATGGCGCGCGGTCGATTTTGCGAGACGGGCTCTACGAACGATTCCTAAACCGGATTACGTGATCGCGCTTCACGACAGCGCGGATCTGGAAGCGGGGAAGGTTGGCTACACGCCGGGCTTTGCGATGGCGAGTTCAACTTCGGTGGACATAAAAATTCGCGGCCTCGGCGGACACGGTGCGCGGCCGGAGTCGACCAGGGATCCGATCGTGGTTGCCGCTCAGGTGATACTGGCGTTGCAAACGATCGTCAGCCGGGAAGACTCGCCACTCGATCCGGTAGTGGTAACTGTCGGCTCGATCCACGGCGGCACCAAGCACAACATCATTCCTGACGAGGTTGATCTGCAGTTAACGGTGCGCGCCTACAAAGAAGAGGTCAGGAAACGCGTGCTCGCCTCGATTGAGCGGATCACCAAAGGCATGGCAATGGCGGCAGGAATTCCTGAAGACCGCGCGCCGATAGTCAAGTTCAGTGACACACAGTTCACAACCGCGCTTTACAACGATCCTCAGTTGACAGAGCGACTGGCAACGGCGTTTGCGAAAGCGCTTGGGCAGGACAACGTCGTCAAGTTGCCACCGGTGATGATGAGCGAGGACTTTGGTTCTTTAAGCTTGGACCAGAAGATACCAGCAGTGCAGTTCACGCTGGGAGCTGTAGATCCGGCCAACGTGAAACGCAGTAAAGAAACCGGAACATCATTGCCGTCGCTGCATTCAGCCCTGTTCGCACCATTGCCTGAACCTACTTTGCGGACCGGCATCAAAGCGATGACCTCCGCGGTGCTGGATTTGATGAAGAAGTAGGGGCAGTAGGCAGTAGGCAAACAAAGCTAAACGTGTTTTTGAAAAGATTTACTATTCACTTTTCACCATTTACTATTCACTGCAATATGGACATTGAATCAGTTCGCACGTTTTGTTTGTCGCTGCCTCACGCGGATGAAAAGGTTCAATGGGGCAACGATCTGTTGTTCCGCATTGGCGAAAAAATGTTCGCCGTGGCGGCCCTGGAACCGAGTCATGGAGTGGCGCTCTCGTTTAAGTGCACGCCGGAAAAGTTTGCCGAGCTGGTCGAACAGGAAGGCATCATTCCCGCGCCTTACATGGCCCGACATTATTGGATTGGGCTTGAACGATTCGATGCCCTGCCCGATCGCGAACTGAAACCGCTGTTAAAAAACGCCTATCAAATGGTGCTCGACAAACTTCCCAAGAAGGTGCGCGCATCCTTAGCTGCGTCCTCGAAAAACGCTGATGCCGGAAAACTGGTGGGAAACACTTTTTCACGGTGTCGCGCTGGATTTCTGGCGCGCGCGCGATACTCCGCTGAACTAACGCGCACCGAGGCTGACTTCATCGCGAAGCAGCTGCGAACTGACTACCTCCGCCAAAGTGCTTGATGTGCCTTGCGGCAACGGCCGGCTCACGATCGAACTGGCCCAACGCGGATTTGCGTTGACCGGGAGTTGATATCGCTACCGAATTCATGGATGAGGCGAAGAGCCGCTCAGCCCAAATCGGCGTGAATGTTGACTGGCACACTCAGGACATGCGCGACTTGCCGTGGCCCGGCAACTTTGATGGCGCTTTCTGCTTCGGCAATAGCTTTGGCTATCTCGACGATGAAGCGAATGCTGATTTCCTCAACGCCGTCTCACTGGCGCTAAAGCCGGGCGGCCGTTTCATTCTGGATGCGCCCGCAGTGGCTGAATGCATCCTGCCAACCTTTCAACCCAGCCGCTCGTTCGAGCTTGGCGGTATTAAGGTCGACATCGAGCACCACTACGATCACGAGCAAGGGCGAATGTTCAACGACTTCACGTTTACGCGCGACGGCGCGTTGAAGACAAGCGCCCTTCGTCACAGCGCGCCTATACCTATCGCGAGCTCGACTGAGTTGTTGCATGACGCAGGATTTGAATCAGTTGCTGCGTATGGCTCCTTAACAGGAGAGCCTTTCGAAACTTGGCGCGCATAGACTCCTGCTGGTTTCGCAGAAATCCTGAATGAGCAAAGACAAAAGAGCGGGGCAAGCCCGCCTTCCTGATTCTGCCAGCCACTACAGGGACAACCCGATCCACTTTTTCGGACTCAAACCACACTCCCCGCTCCTTTCATTCCTATCTCGCCTGGAGGTCGCCATGAGGTCCAAGGGTCCCTCGTTCGCCGCTTCGTTCCTTCTGCTTTTCCTTCTGGTTTCCTGCGCAAAATCTTTTCGCTAAAACCACTCCGGAGGCTCTCTCACTCAAGGCAATCTCCGAAAACTCGGCTGAATCAGCGCCGGCCATCGCCGAACTGCGCGCGCTGGGTCCGGCAGGATTGAATACGCTGTTTCAGACTTACGCTCGCGAGATCGATAAGCAGGTGGCAATCCCCTCCTCGCTGCCACACCGGAATGGCAACGTCTGAGCGCGGCTCTCGATGCCGTCAGTCAGCAGAGGGATAGCTATTTGTCCGGGCTCTACTGGTACACCGACTTCGCCCAAGCCAAAGCAGCAGCGCGTGCCGCAGGCAAGCCGATTCTCTCATTGCGCCTGTTGGGAAAATTGAATGAAGAGTATAGCTGCGCAAACAGTCGCTTCTTTAGAACAATACTTTATTCGAATGCGGAAGTTTCAAGGCTGCTGCGCGAGAAGTTCATTCTCTATTGGGAGTCAGAACGCCCGGCGCCGCGAGTGACGATTGATTTTGGTGATGGTAGAAACTGGAGCGCACGTTAACCGGCAACAGCATTCACTATGCGCTGGATTCCGAATGGTCGGGTCATTGACGCCTTGCCGGGACTATATGGACCAGCAGCCTTCCATGCGTTCACTCAATGAGATGGAGGCGGTTTCAAAGTATTGGGGACAAAAGCCCGTCGAGAGCGATGCAACATCCACCATATTGGGCCTATCAACCGGATCGCCTGAGAAGAATTACCGTCGAGTGGTTGCGAGATACCGAGCGAATCGGGGGCAAGGCGCCATCTGGCTTCACTGTCCTCCGAGATGAGCAGGGCACGGCAACGGCCATGGAGGTCGCGAATCGGGCCATCACCAAGATGGTCAGTGAAGCGACGATCTTGCAGGGGATGACTGCAGGACCCGAGGCTCTTGGGAGGATGACCTATGATGGAGCCTGGAACAAAATTGCGCAGCTCCCACCTCGCTGACGCCCAACTGGATGCACGCAGCATCGGTCTCATCAAAAGACAAACTCAAAGGGGATTATTGGCGTCACCAGTCGAGGCTCAATCCGGATACCGAATTGAAAACTCTGATAGAGAAACTGCAAAAGCAACATCGCCCTCGACACGGTGCGCAACGAATACCTGCTGCACACAAAACTCTATGTCTGGCTCATTGCGCCGATCATCAACGCTCCGAACTGAGTGCGCTGAGACAAGAGAGTTTACGCCGAATTATTTCTGACGCCCGCGAGCGATCCCTGGCTGGGATTGTATTCGCCGGAAGTTTATACGGCGCTCGAGGGCGGCGGGATCTCGCGCTAAGACTACGAAGCCATGCGGCGGAGTTTTCGTGCGTAGAGATTGCCAGACTGCTCGATGGATAATCGATGGTTAGCGTTGTCGCTATTGGCAGTTCTTGTGCCAGTTAGAGCGTCGTCACCTTCGCTGACTATTACTTCAACCTCGGCGTAGTCACCCAACCAATTAATATAAGTTAGTCCAATCTTGGCAGAACATTTTGGCGCCGCCGACGCATCTCGAATGTTAGTTCTCCGATAATGGGAATTCTGATCTGCGAGATAAAACGCACGCGGTGAGCATCAGTCCGCCATCAAAGCCGGTCTCCGACACATTCATTCATCGCCGCACCGTCTCCGAGACGGACCAGGACCAAAGCTTCTCTATAAGAATTGACTCTACCTGACTCGAGCGCCATGACCACCGATCTTATGCGCGGAGCTTCTACCTACACGGGTGAGATAAAAACTGGCTTTCCGGGCATTGCGGTGCGAGCGGCTACCAGGGCGGCGGGTAGCGGTCCTGTCAAGAAAATAGCGGGCGGCTGTCGGTTGAATTGCGACAAATTCTCCAGAGTGAGCAGGCTCCAGGTTCTCCCTTTAAATGACTCTCGCAGAAAGCCTCACCATCCTCAATGAGCGAAGAGGGTTGGACAGCCGGATTGTCGCTGATTGATGAACTCATCAAGGCTCCTTTGGAGGCGATTCTAATATGGAGGGCCAGGATTAGCGCGCCAGTAGGCTTAGAACCTTAGAATCTCGTCCTCATTTCATCTTCTGAATAATCGCGTCGGCAAACTCGGCGGTCTTCGCAGTGCCGCCAATGTCCTTCGTGCGCACAGTGCCTTCTTCGAAGACTTGCAGCATCGCATTTTCCGTCTTGTCTGCCGCCTCGCGTTCGCCCGAGGTGGCGCAGCATCAGAATGCCTGACTGCAACAGCGCGGTGGGGTTTGCGATTCCTTGTCCAGCAATGTCCGGCGCCTGAACCGTGCACGGCTTCGAACATCGCGCCCTTCTCGCCGATGTTTGCGCCCGGCACCAGGCCCAGGCCGCCGATCAACCCGGCGCACAAGTCCGACACGATGTCGCCGTAAAGATTCTCCAAAAGCATTACGTCAAACTGTTCCGGCCGCATTACCAGCTGCATGCAGGCATTGTCGATGATCTTGTCGTCAGCTTCGATTTCCGGATACTCCGTCGCGACTTTTCGAAAGCAATCGAGGAAGAGTCCGTCTGACAGTTTCATGATGTTTGCTTTATGTCCGCAGGTGATCTTCTTGCGGCCCTCACGTCGCGAATACTCGAACGCAAATCGCGCAATACGCGTCGAAGCTTTTTCCGTAATGATCTTCAGACTCTCAACAACTCCCGGAACCACCACGTGCTCGAGTCCGGCGTATAAGCTTTCGGTGTTCTCGCGCACGATGACCAGGTTGAGTTCCGGATAGCGGCAGGGAACGTTTGGCAGCGCGCGAATGGGCCGCAGGTTTGCGTACAAATCGAGCGCTTTTCTGAGGCCTACGTTGACGGAGGTGAAGCCTTTGCCAATCGGCGTGGTGACCGGTCCCTTGAGCGCAACCTTGTTTTTCAGGATCGAATCAAGCAGAGCCTGCGGCAGACGTTTCGCCAAATTTCTCCAGTGCCTGCTGCGCCGGCGTAATGAGTTTCCCACTCGATGCTCTACGCCTGAAGCCTCGATGATGCGCACTACGTTGGCGGCGATTTCGGGGCCGATGCCGTCGCCGGGAATCAGTGTGATACGATGGTTTCATACAGTGATCAGTGGCCAGTGATCAGTGGTCTGTAGTTGGATGTTATGTCTCCCGCCATGCTTTCCATAAGGTAAATGTTGCGCCAAGATGCCTCAACGGCATAACGACTACAACAGATCACTGACAACCGGCCACTGGCCACTGGCGCACTGGCCACTGACAAAATGATTCAAACAAGCGAAACCGCGGGAAGTGGTAATTATCGGTGGTGGCGTCATCGGCCTCGCCGTAGCCCGCGCGCTTGCTTTGCGCGGCGTGCGCGATGTGCTCCTGATCGAGCGCACCGGCCTGGGCGCGGGAATCGTCTTCGGCAGCGGCCGGGATGTTGGCGCCCCAGGCAGAAGCCAATCGCGCGCATGAGTTTTTTACCTCACCTGCCAGAGTCGTGATATGTATCCGGCCTTCGCCGCGGCGCTGCTCGACGAAACCGGCATCGACATTGAGCTGGAAACCACTGGAACGCTCTACCTGGCTTTCACCGAGCACGATACGGAGGAACTACAAGAAGCGTTACGAGTGGCAAACTAAAGCAGGTCTTCCGATAGAAAAACTAAGCGCCGAGGCGGTGCGACAGCGTCGAGCCTGCAATTAACGAAGAGGTGCGGCTCGCTCTTAAGTTTCCGCTCGACACACAGGTAGAAAATCGTCGACTGATCCGCGCTCTGGCAGCTGCGAATGAGCGACTCGGCGTGCGCATGGAAACCGGAACCGCCGTGACGGCGCTCAAAATCGAACGCGGCCGCGTCACCGGAATTGAAACTTCACGCGGATTTATTGCCGCTGACGCAGTAGTCATAGCCGGAGGCGCCTGGAGTTCTTTGTTGGGGGCCGGGAGACAAAGCATTGCCGCAGCCGCGCATCAAACCGGTTCGCGGCCAGATGCTCTGTTTTTCAGCCCAATCTTCCGCTGACGCGGCATGTTATTTACAGCCCGCGAGGCTATGTTGTGCCGCGGCGCGATGGACGTTTGCTGGTGGGTTCAACTACAGAACATGCGGGTTTTGAGAAACAAGTAACCGCGGCAGGCGTGCAGTCGATTCTGGCGGCGGCGTTGGAAATTTCTCCTCGAATTGCATCCCTCCCGCTGACTGACGCCTGGGCTGGATTGCGGCCGCGCGCTGCCGACACTTTGCCTGTGCTGGGTCCTTGTGCTGAAATTGCCGGGGTCTACTACGCCACCGGCCATTACCGCAACGGCATCCTTCTGGCGCCAATTACCGGTGAGTTAATCGCCGGTGCAATTATTGATAAGACGCGTTTCCGGCGGCGCTCGAGATTTTTTCGCCGGATCGTTTTGGCCTGGTAGCCGTAAGCTGATCGAAGTATGAAGTTTTCACACGCAATTTCTGATCGCATGTTTGCTGCTGTTGTCGGCGGCGGCGGGAAATGTGGCTGCGCAGGAACAAGGGAAGCCTGCCTCGCAACCGCCGCATGAGAAGAACGAAGCCAAGCCCGATAAGCGGGCCGCGAAAGTCTTGTATGAAGAGGCAAAGTCTTACCTCGACACTGCGCTTTGCCAACTTCAACAAACAGAAAATTCCCTACGATCAGAAACTCGAAGCAAAAACAAAACGGGAACAAAAAGATCTGGCTGCGAAGTACGCGGCCGTGCTGCAAACGCGAAAGTCTCTCTCTGACGGAGACTCTTATTACCTCGGCATGCTTCATTATCTTGCCGGCAATGGAGACGGCGCCCTCCCGGCGATGCGTCGTTATCTATCTGGTAAAGCGTCGGGCGAAGATGCGCAACTCGCCCGCGCTGTTGTAGTTCTTTACACCACTCGACAAGGTCTGGTTCCGGAAGCCGAGCGCGCGGTTGCAGCCTATGCGCAAAACCAGCCACAGAATTTGACAGAGTGGTTTGGCATGGAGACCCTGATTACCGAGGCGTTGCAAAAAGAAGGACTACGCCGGCCAGCTAAATCATTCGCAGGAGATGCTCAAAGTTGCGAAGCTGGTAGCCGCTGATAAAACTATTAATGCCTCCAGACGCGACGACATGCTCTTCAAGGCTGTGTCTTTCATCTCGGATGCTTACGTGCAGACCGGCAAGAAAGCAGAAGCGCTCGCAGTCATAACTGAGTTGCGCAAATTTGCGATCTCAATTCCTTCAGCTAGTTTGTTGAGGATGGCAAACATTCGACTCATCGGTCTGGATGGATCGATTGATCCCAAAGGAATATTCAACGAAACACTGCCTGCGACCGCCGCTCCACTTCCGGAGTTGGTCGCTGCGCAATGGATCGATCAATCTCCGGTCACGTTATCCAAATTGCGCGGCCAGGTTGTGTTGCTCGACTTTTGGGCGCCCTGGTGCGGGCCCTGCCGTTACACTTTTCCCAGACTGCAGCGCTGGCATGAAAGCTACAAAGACAAAGGACTGGTGATACTGGGTCTCACAAACTACTTCGGCAGTATTGACGGCCGGCGCGCAACTCCCAGCGAAGAACTTGCCTATCTGCGAACCTTCAAGAAACAGCAGCGACTGCCTTACGGTTTTGTTGTCGCTGATTCTTCTGTCAACGACAGGAACTATGGAGTGTATTCCATTCCTATGTCGTTCCTGATCGACCGGCGTGGAAATGTGCGCTTCATAGCGATGGGCTCAGGTGAACAGGAAATTACGGCGCTGGGAAAATGATCGAAAAAGTGATGTCCGAGCCGGTTCCGGCGGAGACAGAAACGCGGAGCGTAGCCGGTGCGTCGGCCAAGAATTGAGAAAACGGGAAGCGGGGGCAAGCTCGCCTTCCTGACCCCGAGCTAATTGGAGTTGAGGTGTTTGATTCCTGATTGAGCGGCTTTCAGCATCAGAGTATCAAGCTAGTAGGAACATCTCTCAGGTCAGGAAGGCGGGCTTGCCCCGCTACTCTCTGTTAGAGCATTGACCGTATACTGAGCATCAAGATTTAAGAGGTCGCAAGTCAACTTGGAAAGTCAAAACATAACTATCTGGATCGCCTTCGCCGCCGGAATACCTTCTCATTTCTTTCTCCGTGCGTTTTGCCGCTCGTCCCTGGCTATATCTCGCTAATGTCGGGAGTGAGCATCGACAGGCTCAAAGAAGGCGACTCGGGCGGGAACGCGCGCCGTGCGGTGATTATCAATTCGCTGGCTTTCAATGCCGGACTTTCAGTTATCTTTCTGGCCCTGGGCACCACAGCCGGTTTGGTTGGCGCTTCAATTATCAGTAACCCGTGGGTCAGAGGCATTGGCGGCGTCATTATTATCCTGTTTGGCTTGCAGCTAATCGGTCTGCTGAAAATATCGACGCTCTACAAAGACACGCGTTTCTTCTCAAACGAAAAACCGCGCGGGCCGCTCGGCTCGTTTACTTTGGGAATCGCCTTCGCGGCCGGTTGGACGCCGTGCATTGGCCCGATTCTGGGCGGCATTCTTGGTCTCGCGGCGGCAAGCGGCGGCTGGCGCAGCGGCCTGACGCTCTCGGCTTTCTATTCCGCCGGTCTGGCGATTCCATTCCTGGCAACGGGTCTGGGTATCAATAAGTTTCTCAGCTTTTATTCAAAGTTTCGCAAGCACCTGCACAAAGTGGAAGTCACTTCCGGCGTGATATTGATCGTAGTCGGCTTGTTGGTTATGACCGGTAAGTCAACCTTACTTACGAGCTCGATGGCTCGCGAAGTATCTGCCCAATGCGGAAGGCTGGATAAAAGTAAACCCAACCACCGCGCCTCCGACGACAACTGCCGCCGGCGGCTACGTTCGAACTTGCACCGGAAGTGCAGTTTCAAACGCTGGCCGGTCAACAAGTCACCCTCGGTCAGCTTCGCGGTAATGTTGTGTTGCTGAATTTTTGGGCGACCTATTGCATTCCCTGTCGCGAAGAAATTCCCGTGCTCAACGCAATGCAGCACGAACTGGAACCACGCGGCTTGAAGGTTGTCGGCGCCTCATTGGAAGATACTGTTGATGGCATCGAGTCGTATCAAAAGAAGTGCGCAGGTTTGAGTATCAGGTGCTGGTCGGTGGAGACGACGCGAAGGCGAGGTTTGGCGGCACCGTCCTGCCCACCACTTACTTGATAGATCGCGAAGGCCGCATTCGTCAGAAGATCATTGGCGCCCGCGACCGGGCTGGTTGGGAAGCAGCAGTGAAACCGTTGCTGGATGAAGCACCGGCGACGGCACAGAAAGACTAGCTAAGTTTTGGATCAGCAGGAGTGTGTTATGAAAAGATTCTTAGCCTGGATAGTTTTCGCGCTGGCCATAAGCCCGGCCGTCGCGTTGGCCCAGGGCAACCACGAGTATTCGCCGCTCGTAGAGAAAACTGTTAACTACAAAAACTGGACGCTGAACGATCTCAAAGACAACAAGCCGGTCGATCTGCGCTCGCTGGTAAACGGCAAAAGCTCGTCATGGTTGTTTACTTTGCGCCGTGGTGTCCTAACTGGCGCTACGAAGCGCCGGTGGCTGCCAGTCTTCTACGAGAAATACAAGGCTCAGGGATTCGGAGTTATCGGTGTTAGTGAATACGGCATGCGCGACGCGGTTGCCAATTTCTTCGGACCAAACGGCTCGCCTTATCCGGTGGTCAGCGAATCGGAACTGCGCGAGGATAAGCAAAGACGTCACACTACGCCTACCGCCAGAGCAACGGGGGACAAGCGAAATTGGGGATCGCCATGGAACATTTTTCTCGATCCGGCAACGTTCGCGAAAACCGGCGACGTGCTGACCGAAAAAGCCTGGGTTGTTAACGGTGAGCTGATTGAGGCAGACGTGGACAAGTTCATCGCTGACCACTTGAAGGCCAGCACCGCAGCAGCGATCGTTCCATGTAAACAATAATCCAGCTGCAGACGAACTTCAGCAATCCCGCTCGCTTGGGCGCACGGCATGCCGTGCCCTTACTTTGTTCGGTCAAGTGATTGTCTGGGACCGCGGGCGTCCCGCCAGCTTACGTAGAATGTCACTTAGTTGAAATTCAGATTCAATTCGTAACTTGAGCGAACTCGCTGCGCTGAGGCGGGCGGGACGCCCGCGGTCCCAGACTAATCACTTGCAGGTTTTGGACGCAACGCACGCGTGCCCAGTGAGATCGTCGGCCTTTGCTAGAAAACTCTTGCGTTGCTACTATTGCCGACTCTTTTTAGCCAGTGAAACTTATGAAACTTCGTATTCTCTATCACGGCCACTGTTTCGACGGCGTCGCCTCGGCCGCAACCTTCACGCGTTTCTACACGGAACGTATTCACTCCGACGCTGCAAGTTAACTACGCTGGTCTTGCTGCACCGGCCGGGAAACCTTTTCGATCTCGCGCTGCTGGATGGCGACGAAAACGCGATCGTCGATTTCAAGTATGCGGCTACCGAGAAGTTGACCTGGTGGTTTGATCATCACCAGTCGGCGTTTCTCACGCCGGCGGATGAAGCGACACTTTCGCGCCGACCATTCCGGCAAGAAATTTCTCGATGCTACGCGCAAGTCCTGCACGGAATTTATCGCCGACGTCGCGCGCAATCAGTTTGGCTTTGACGACGAACCGCTAAGAGATCTGATTCACTGGGCCCACATCATCGACGGCGCCCTCTACGAATCAGCCGGCGCAGTGTGTGGAATTGAAAGAGCCGGCGTTGCAACTGATGCAGGTCATCAGAAGCCGATCCGGACGATAAGTTTATCGAACAGATTATCCGTGATCTCACCGTGAAATCGCTCGACTGAAGTTGCTACTGAGCGAGGAGGTGCAAAGGCGCGTTTCAACCGATCCTAGAAACAGCATCTCGAAACTCTTGAAGCGATTCGGTCGCAAAGCCGATCTTGTCAAACGATGTGGTTCAGTTTGATCTGGTTGATGAAGGCTACGAAGGCTTTAACAAGTTCATTCCTTACTATCTCTTTCCGGAAGTAACGTTACACGGTCGCCTAACCGTCGCGGCTCGCAACGCACCAAGATCTCGGTCGGCTCAAACCCCTGGGCGCCTCGCCCGCGCACTCAGCCAACATCGCCGAAGATCTGCGAACGCTACGGCGGCGGCGGACACGCTGTGGTCGGTGCGATTTCTTTGAAGCCTGAAGAGGTTGAGAAAGGGCGGGCGATCGTGAAGGAGATCGTGGCGGAGTTGTCGGGAGGCGCGACGTAATGATATGGATGAGTCCGGCGAAGAGGCTCTGTCTAAGCCTGATTGTCACCCTATTGGTTGCGGGGCCGTTTTTTCTCAAAGTACGAAAGACTGTCCCACCGTTTGGATCGATGGCCCGACCTCATCAATCACGTCAGTCCGCCAACCGGTGAACCGTTCAAGACCTGCAAGTGATTGTCTGGGACCGCGGGCGTCCCGCCCGCCTCAAGCGGCGAGTTCGCCCGGGTTACAAGTTGAATCTGAATTTCAAACTACGTGGCGATTACTACGTAGTTACGGCGGGACGCCCGCGGTCCCAGCAAATCACTTGCCCTGGAAGCCAACGTAACCTGCCGTCTGCCTCCTGCTCCTCGCCCACTGGCCTCAGCCACCAGCGGCCTCACCCTCGTCCGCATCCTTCGGCACTCCGGTAGTCAACACGCGCGGGCCGTTGGCGGTACACAACACGTCATCCTCGATGCGCACGCCGATTCCCAGATACTGTTCGGGAATGTCTTTCGTGTCCGGTGCGACGTAGATTCCCGGCTCGACAGTCATCACTACTCCGGGTTCCAGAGCGCGCGATTGCTTGTCGTAGTAATAAATCCCAACGTCGTGCACGTCGATGCCCAGCAGATGCCCGAGGCCGTGCATGTAAAACTGCTTGTACTTTTCTTCCTTGATCAGTTGGGCCGGCTCACCCTTTAATAGTCCGAGCTTAACCATTCCTCCGGTCAACATTTCCACCGAATGCGCCTTCAGCTCGTCGTGAGTCACGCCGGGACGGACCATCTCCACGCAGGACATCTGCGTCTCGAGCACGAGGTCATAAATTTCGCGCTGCGCTTTCGAGAAGCGGCCGTTGATCGGGTAGGTGCGCGTGATATCTGATGCATAGCCCTTGAATTCCGCGCCGGCATCGACCAGTAACAAGTCGCCGTCGCGCAGCTCACCGTCGTTGTTTATGTAGTGCAGCACGGTGGCGTTGGCGCCGGCGCCGACGATTGACGTGTACGACGGCCCGGAATTGTGCCGGCGAAAGATTTGCTCGATGAGCGCTTCAACTTCGTACTCCATCATTCCGGCCCGCACGCCTTTCATCGCCTCGACGTGGGCCTCGGCGGCGATGTCGGCCGCTTTCTGCATCAGCGCGATCTCTTCCGCAGACTTCAGCACGCGCATCTCGTGAACGATCGTGGCCGGATCGATGATGGTGCGCGGTGGATGAATCGGCTTGCGATTGAGCGCCCTCATCTCGGCAATCTTCTTGATGATCGTATTGTCGAGATCGGTGTTGACGCCCAGGCGGTAATAGAGCTTGTCAGCGCCATCGAGGATGTCGTGCAGTTTCTCCGGAAACTCTGCGATCGGGAAGGACTCGTTCGCGCCAAACTCTCGCCTGGCGCCTTCAACTCCGGCGCGCCGGCCCACCCAAATCTCCTGTGCCGGATCGCGCGGGCGCACAAACAGCGTGTACTTCTGTTCTCTGCCGGGGCGACGACGGCAATCGAGTCAGGCTCTTCAAGCCGGTCAGATAATAAATCAGAATCCAGCAATACGTAACTGAACGAAGTACAA
>ERZ1370068.4423-contig-3499_pt1 | contig 31497 bp, 53 predicted proteins | sample MGYA00561227_ERZ1370068 | MGnify/ENA primary metagenome ERZ1370068 (study PRJEB38410, sample SAMEA6850437) | metagenome | study: Metagenomic assessment of the ecological functions of the soil: analysis of the soil microbiota associated with the...
CAAGCTTACGTAGCTGTTCTAATCTCGGCGCAAAGGGAGTGGTCGAGCTGGAGCTGGTGTCGAGCGGAGAGAAGTGGGTGGCGCGGTCCGAAGAACGGACGTGCACTCCGAGCCTCGAGGCGCAGCGTCGACAGCCCGTCGTGGCATCTGATTCAGGCTGCTCAACACGCTCGTGCAAGCCGACGGCCACACGCCGGCCGTCGAGGGATTCTTCGACAAGGTCCGCCCGCTGATCGGCGACGACAGAAGCAGATCCTCGAGGCCGCGATCCCGAAGCGCAACGAAGCGAGCGACGAAGAAGGCGCTCGGCGTCGATCACTGGTTCAAGGACGAGTCGTGGCCATGACTCGTTTGTGCCGCCTCGTGACGCAACCGACGATCAACATCGAAGGCCTGGTCGGCGGATTAGCACCGGCGCCGGCGGGAAGACCATTCTTCCGCACCGCGCCGTCGCGAAGATCGACATGCGGCTCGTGCCGGACATGACGGCCAAAGGAACGCTCGCGTCTGTTGAAGGACGCATCTCGCGAAGCGCGGCTTCGGCGACATCGAGGTGAACATGAGCGGCGGCTACGATCCCGACCGAGACAGACCGCGGACTCGAAGCTCATCAAGGCGCAGATCGCGGCATACCGTCAGCAGGCAGTCGAGCCGCTGTTGTGGCCGCGCCTCGCCGGATCGTGGCCGGGCGTCACGTTCACCGGCGCGCCGCTCAAGCTGCCCGCGGGGCAGTTCGGTCTCGGCCACGGCGACGGGCGCCCACGCGCCCGGACGAATACTGGATCATCGAATCAGCGAACCCGAAGGTCGCCGGGCATGGACGGCGCCGTGCGAGTCGTTCGTCGGAGTTCTTCTACGCCTGCGCCTAGGAATCGATGACGAACCTACAATCATCGTTGCGCCGCGTGAGCATGCCCGGGCGCGCTGTGGGTGGGCGCGTGCACTCGCCGCGTGTCACCAGCCAGTGGGCGCGGCGGCGGTGGTCACGCCCGGGCCGTCCGCGTCCCCGGCGACGCGTCGCGCAGGTCTACTTCTGGCGCGCGCGCCCCGGCAAGGCTCGACGAGTATACGCGGTACATCCGAGACGTCGCTGCCCCGATCGACGAAGAGGCGCAGCCGGGACGGCGGTTCATTTCGGTGACGACGTACATGGCGAGCGACACGCTCAGTTCCGTGGACGCACATGCGCGTCTGAGCCGCTCAAGGATTCCCGCGCAGCTGCGCGGTCTGGGCGCAGCGCTCAACGACGCGGGGTGCGCGCGTCCAGCCCGACAGTGTGAAGCGGCGCCAGCAGAGCGAGTACTCTGCGACGTTGCGCGATCGGGTTGGAGCGCACAGGTGGCAACGATCGCCTCGTCGAGTCGGGAAACGCTACGATAAATCACGGTCGCGCCCCATTCGAGTCATCGCCACGTCAGACTGTAGGCCAGGCTACTTGAGGATTTTACTATGAAGGGTGCTGCAGCGCTGTGCGTGCGTCGCCTTCTGCCGGTAGGCGCGATCCGCAGCAGAATCGCGCCATGCCACCTGAAGACCGAGCGCCAGCTCGCGCGCGCGATCTACAAAGGAGATGATCGAGATCAAGTCCGGCTACACGACCGGCGCGACGACGCCGGTCGCCGAGGCCGTCGCCAAGCGGCTCAAGGCGGCGGGCTTTCCCGGCGCCGACATCTTCGTCGGCGGCGCCAGTCCGACGAAGGCGAACCTCGTCGTTCGCTATCGCGGCACCGGGCCGCCGACACGCCCATCCTCCTCCTCGCGCACACCGACGTCGTCGAAGCGAAGCGCGAAGACTGGACGATGGATCCGTTCAGCGCTCACCGAGAAGGACGGCTACTTCTACGGACGCGGCGTCGGCGACGACAAGGCGCAGGCCGCGATCTGGATCGCGAATCTCATTCGCTACAAGCGCGAGGGATTCAAGCCCGATCGCGACATCATCGTCGCGCTCACCGCCGGACGAAGAAGGCGGCGGCCCGTTCAACGGCGTTCAATGGCTGCTCAAGAACAAACGCGACTTGATCGACGCCGAGTTGCTGCTTGAACGAAGGCGGGTGGGGCGAGTCGGTCGACGGCACGCGCTCGCGAACGACGTCCAGGTGAGCGAGAAGTACGTCGTCAACTACCGGCTCGAGGTGCACAACAAGGGCGGTCACAGCTCGCTGCCGGTCGGCCGACAACGCGATCTACTCATCTCGCCGGCGCGCTCGATCGTCTGTCGAAGTTCGCGTTTCCGCTCAAGACCAACGACGTGACGCGCGCGTACTTTCCGGCGATGTCGAGCATCGAGAAGGGTGCCGGTCAGCGCCGATCTCGCCGCGGTGGCAAAGGGCGATACGCGCCGCCATGCGTGCGGCGTCGCGAACGCGTTCGACGCCATGGAACGCGACGCTGCGAACGACCTGCGTCGCGACGCAGCTCGGAGGGCGGACACGCGAAGAACGCGTTGCCTGCAGCTCGCGGCGGCGAACGTCAACTGCCGCGTGCTTCCCGAGCGACGGCATCGAGTACGTGACGTCGACGCTGCGACGCGTGATCGGCGGACACGGCGGTCGCCCTGACGGCCGACGGCGACGCCACGCCCCGGCACGCCTTCACCAATGCGCGAGATCTGCTGACCGCGGTCAACTCGGATAACGACGGCGCCGTGGCCGGGCGTCCAAACCGTTCCGCTGATGGTGATGGGCGGTACGGACGGAAGCTACCTTCGCCCCGCCGGCATTCCGACGTACGGCGTTCAAGGATTCTTTTACTGACCGCGGGGACATTCGATTCCACGGTCAGGACGAGCGCATCAAGGTGCAGTCGTTTTACGAAGGCCAGACGTTCCTGCTACGAGCTGGTGAAGCGTCTCGCCGGAGGAGCGCCCGCCGCGTAGTCAACGCGAAGCTGGCGAAACGCGCACGACGCAGCGCCGTCATCTCGAACATCCGGCCGCCGGCAACGACCCAGCGCCCCGTTCGGATATTGTGGATGTCGAATAGAGGATCGCGATCCAGCACGACGAGGTTCGGCGCGCTTGCCGGTCTCTCGAGTCGTTCCGACCTCGCCGCTCATTCCCATCACCTGCGCGGGTACCGCCGTCGCCGCGCGAATCGCCTCGAGCGGCGAGCAAGACCCGCCTCGACGTACAGCTCGAGCTTCGCGCAGCAAGCTGAATCCCGGCAGGCCGTAGTCCGTGCCCGCGACGATCGCAACGCCGGCGTCGTGCATCGCCTTGATCACCGCGAGTTGCGCGCCGCAACGCGCGCGTCGCGCTGGCCGAGTCACCCGGCGTTTCGAACGCTGCCGTAGGACGAGCGCAGACGGCCACGGCGCTTCCGGCGAAGCCCGGCTGAAAGCTCGTGAGCGGTGCTTCGACTCGCATGTCCGAGCAGCTCGTTCCACGATGCCGTCGGATCGACGACGACGTGTTTGTCGGCGAGCATTTGGATCTGCTGCTTTCACCGCGTCGCTCGACGTGTCGCCGCGGACGGAAGATGGGCGACGTTGTCGGCGCCAGAGTCGACCATCGACGCGAGCGTCATACGCGCGCGGAACGTGGCCCGTGACGGTCATGCCCAGCTTCGTGTGCGCGTCGAATGATTCGCGCCGGCGACGTCGGGCTTGATGAAGGTGTAGAGCTTCATCTGCTGGAATCCCGCCGCGTGGTACGCGTCGACCACGGCGCGACCCTGCTCCGGCGTGTCCGCGTAGACAGTGCCGAACGCTTCAGGACCGCTTCCGTCAACCAGACCGGCGAGCAGTAACCGTGGACCTAGCACGCGGTCCGGCGTGAATGGCATCGCGAAACGCGATGAGAAAATGCTTGTCTCGCCGCCCATGTCGCGCGCCGTGGTCACACCGACGCCGAAGGTACGCCGGTCCCCACTCGGGGAGCGCAACGTGCGCGTGCATGTCCCACAGGCCCGGAATGATTGTCTTGCCGCGCGCGTCGATCGTTCGCGTTCCTGCGGGAATCTTCACGGCTTGCCGTGGACCCGACAGCCGCGATGCGCGCCATCGCGTATGATCACCGCGCCATCCTCGATCGGCGCGCGCGTCGTTCCGTCGACAATGCGCGCACCGACGAGCGCGAAGCTCTCGTCGGCGACGACTGGAACTGACGCCTTCGTTGTCGCGCCGCCGCGCGCAAGCTCGGCGCGTGCGGCGTCCGCTTGGATCGAGTCGAGTAGCGCCGGATGCGCCGCAGGCGAGATCCTCTCGCACGCCTTCGAGCGGCAGCAAGTTCGCCCGCGTGACGATGGCGGCGAACTGTGATTCGCGGTCGAGATACAAGATCTCTCGCCCCCACGCGACGCCGTTGGATCGAGAATCGTCGCAGGACAAGAGCATTTCCGGTAACGGCGAGTCGCGCCTCGCCGAGATATTCGATCGACGCCGTCGCCGTCGAATCACCGGGCGCGATGGCGATTGTCTTCGGTCTGCCGTGCGTCTCCCAATACCGAACCAGCAGCGCTTGAATCTCGAGCGGCGCGTAGCTGGCCACCGCGAAGAAGCTCGGAACGGCCACATCCGCATCGACGTTGACGAATCGATACGTCCGTCCGACGGAGCGCAGGTGCGCTGGCTCGAACGAGCGTCCGTACCGCAGCGTCGGACGCCAGCTGCACTCGCCCGCCCCGATCGGTGAACGTGAACGTGCCAGAGAGCACGAACGCGTTTCCATCAGGATGAACGACATACCGCTCGCTCCCGATCGCGTGGCCGAGAAGATGGATGCGAATCGCGCCGCTGTCGGCCGGCGGTTCGACCGTCGCAGTGACCAGCGTGGTCGTGCCGAAGCACCGCACCGAGCGTCGCGACTCGTGAGAATCTCATAGGCAGTATCTTGCAGCCGTCGGCGGATTCGACCAGGATAACGAGACAGAAGTCGGGGTCAGAAAGCCCCACTCTGATCAGCAACGAGGACACCCAGTGATAGTTGGTCTTGCCTCGCCTCGGATCGCCTCCTGTCGATCGACGACGGCCTGGAGAGAATCGAACGGCTCATGCAAGACGCCGCAGCGCGCGGCGCGGAGAATCGTGTGCTTTCCCGCGAGGCCTATCTCCCCGGACTGCGCGGACTGGACTTCGAAGTTCCGCCCTTCGACAAAACCGACGAAGACCGAGCACTGCGCGCGGTGGCGGAGTGGTCGCGCGCGTTCAACGTCGCAACGATTCTCGGGATGGAGCATATCACCGACGGCGGGCCGGCAGATTGCGTCCTTCGTCATCGACGCCGAGGGGAACGGCTCCAGGGCGTGTCAAACGAAGAACTCAGCTCGACCCGAGCGAGGATCGATTCTACGTGCCCGGGAACACGCGGCGCATGTTCGAGGTCAACGGCGTGAAGTTTGGCATCGCGATCTGCCACGAGGGCTGGCGCTACCCCGAGACGGTGCGCTGGGCGGCGGTGCGCGGGGCAAAGATCGTCTTCCATCCGCAGCACACCGGCCGCGAGCGAGACGGCATGCGTCTCGACGGAATGGGCGTCGCCGAGTGGCGCCGTATTACGAGAAGGCGATGATGTGTCGCGGCCTCGAGAACACGATCTACTTCGCCAGCGTCAACTACGCGCTTCGCTTTCCGGAGTCGGCAACCGCGCTCATCTCGCCGACAGGCGAGTGTCTGGCATATCTGCCGTATGGGGAGGAAGGAGTGCTGGTCCACGAAATTGATGTGGATGCGGCAACAGGAATCCTCGCTGCGCGACTCGCACCCGAGCGCTATTGCGGACGGCGGCCAGTCATCCTGATCCGAGATTAACTTCACGAGAGACCGCGCATGCTCTACATGATCATCGAGCACTATCGAAACGGTCCGGGGACCGGTCTATGAGCGATTCCGCGCTCGCGGCCGTCTCGCTCCCGAAGGTCTGAGCTACATCAACAGTTGGGTAACCCCTGACCTCAAACGGTGTTATCAGGTCATGGAGTGCGGCGATCGCTCACTTCTCGACGTATGGATGGCCGCGTGGGCGGATCTGGTCGACTTCGAGGTACATCCGGTCATATCGTCCGCCGAGGCGGCCGAAGCCGCCAACCGAGCAGATCGGCCTCAGAAATAGGCGGCCTCTAGCGTCCGTCGGCAGTTGTGGTTCGCTGGTTTGCATTGGAGAGGGATCGCTACGCCACCTTCTCCAATCGCGAGCACCTCATGGGGTTCTTTACCCGGCTTATTAGCTACGTGACGTTTGGTTCGCCGCACCCGCTTCGGCGGCTGGCGACGTACTACGCGTTCCTGTTGATCGTCGGCTACGTTCTGTTCCGCTTTTGTTCCGCAGTTCGACGCACTGCTGACCGGCGAGCGGCTCGCCCGCCTTGCCGATGCTCCGTCGCTGTTGCAGGACGGGCTCTCGTCCGGCCAGGTGCAGGCGCCGACCGCCGACCTAGCATCCCGCGTGTCGTTTGCGTTGAGCACAACGTTCCTGCTCCTCAGCACCCTCGCCATCATGCTGCCGGTGACGTGGGTGTACATGTCGGCGCGATCCGGGCACGGACACAATCAGTCGGTCGTGCAGGCGTTGATCGTCTTGCCGATGATCGTCGCCGGCATCGTGTTGATCGTCAGCAATAGCCTCGCCCTCGCCTTCAGTCTTGGCGGCGTCGTCGCGGCGGTACGGTTTCGAACGAATCTCAGCGATGCTCGCGACGTCGTGCGTTCATCTTCCTGGCGATTGGAGTCGGATTTGCGGCCGGTGTGCAGGAGGTGACGATCGCGATGATCCTGTCGATGATCTTCAACTTCGTTCTCGTCCTCATTTGGCGGTACGACTTCGGCCGCCCCGTGCTCGAGCCGACGGCCGCCGCGGAATGGACGGCGCCGCTCAACGACCTCGCGGGGAAAGACGCGGGCGGCAACACGCGTCCCAGACCGCGACCTCGTTCTTGCGCCGACGCCGAAGAAAGTCGAAGGCGCTCACCGAACGGTTCGATCGTGTGAGAGCCCTGCTCGGTCCGAACGGGAAAAAGCCGCGCTTCCAACGCAATCGTCACCATCGCGACGACTGACATCTCCGAGGCACAGAAGACCGTCGAGCCGGCGCTCGACAAGGTCACCAAGCGGTGGAAGCTGGACGAAGTCGTGACGAACACGGGCAAACCGTCCGAGCTGTACTACATCGTGCGAACGAGGAAGTCGATCGACCGCGATGCGTTGCTCACGGCCGTTCGCACCAGCGGCAACGGTGCGATCGCCAACGCCGACGTCGAGATCCGGCGACGCGCTCGCCGTCGAGAAAGGCGAGGAAAAGCGCGAGAAAAAGAAGCAGAACAGCCGACATAGACGGCGTCGGGCGCTGCGTGGCGGAGTGCGTGCCTCTCGCGGCGTCAGGCTGTGGAACGCGCAGTTTGTCGGAGGTCGAGCGCAGTCCCACCGCTGTCGCGCGTGAAAAGCGACTCGAGAAGTCGCTCGGCGATCACAACGCCGCGCTGGCCGGAGAGAGAACGCCCCGCCCGGTGGATTCTTCCCGCCGCGCCCATGAAATCTCCGTGCCTCGCATTGACCCACGACGGACGCCTGCTCCCCGCAAGGCGACGAGATGGGAGAGATCTGGGAGTTCGACTACCGCCGCGGAATTCTCGTCAGGCATTTCTTCCTCGGCGACAAGGCAGTGAAGGGCGACTTCGAGGGAATCGCGATCGCGGGCACCACTCGTGAATTCATGCTCACCAGCAGCGGAAAGCTTCTATCAGTTCCGCGAAGGCGCCAACGAGACGCGATCGCGTACAGCATGGGTGGAAACGGGGTTGAAAAGTGGAATGGAGTTCGAGGGTACGCGTTTGACCCGGCGATCAATTCACTGCTGTCTCGCGTGCAAGCACATTCATGAGAAGGACCTGCACGGTGTCATCCTCGTTTATCGCTGGAGTCTGGCCGGCGACAGCACGGCGCGATTGTCGAAGACTCACCGCTCCCGTGCGGCGATGCGCTTCGCGCGAACAACTGGAAGAGCCTTCACCCGTCGGACATCACGATCGATCCACAGACGGGCAACTATGTTCTCGTCGCCTCGCTCGAGAACGCGCTGATCGAGATCACGCCTGCGGGCGAGTTGGTGTTCGCACGGCCGCTGCCCGATGTGCATCAGCAGGCGGAGGGCGTCGCGATCACGAAGGACAGCATTCTGATCGTCAGCGATGAGGCCAAAGCAAGGCCCGGCGGTCGTCACGCTTTACAAGTGGCCTCTGAGATGAGCAAGCGACATCGCGCTCACTTCGCGATCGGCGTCGCCGCGGCGTTCGTCGCGTTCGGCCTGGCGATTCCGGCGCAGCACTCCGGCAGTCGCCCCCGGTCCGAAAGCCAAACCGGAGAGCGTCACCGTCGTCGCCGGAGAGCACTATCAAGCGGGAGGTTCCATCGCTGGCTGCTCGGAGCCAACTATCGCGACCTCTGGACGACGCCGATCCGCGTGCCCTTGTTCGACTGGCATTCGTTCGCCGGCGGATTGCATCCGACGAAAGAGGGCGGCGGCAATCAGACGAAATCGCTTCGCTTCGAGACCGCCGGAAGGAGACGAGTACGTCTTTCGCCTCGTCGACAAGACGGTGAGGGCCCCTGAGCAGCTGAAGGGCACACCCGTCGCCCGGCTCATTCAGGACGTCGCGGTCAGCGCCCAGCATCCGGGGGAGCGGAGGTCACGGCGCGCCATCGTCAAGGCGAGCGGAGTGCTGCACCCGACACCCGTGCTCGTCGTGATGCCCGACGACTCGGCGCTGGGAAAATTCCACGACGATTTCGCTGGAAAGCTCGGGATGGTCGAGGAATATCCGCACGTGCCGGACAATGGGCCCGGGTCCGGCCGGGCGCGACGAAGATCATCGACAGCGAGGAGCTGATGAAGCTTCAGCACCAACGCGAAGGAGCACATCGACGCGCGCAACGTTTCTCACGGCGCGGCTGACTGATTTCCTCATCAATGACAACGACCGCCACCAGGGCAACTGGAAGTGGGCACGACTCAGCTCCGGTCCGAAAGACGAGTGGGAGCCGATCGCGCGCGATCGCGATCACGCGTTCGTGTCGTTCGGCAGGCGTGTTGATTGGGCTCGGACGAAGGGCCGCTTCCGCACTCGTCAGCTTCGACGACCGGCCGAACGTCGCCGCGACCTCATGGCGCCGAGTGGCTCTCGACGATCGCCTGCTCTCCGGCCTCGAGGAGACCTGTCTGGGATTCGGTCACCCGCGCGTTTCAGGGCGCGAATGACCGACTCGGTGATCGACGACGCGGTGCGCGACGCATGCCCGCAGGCTACCAGATCGTCAGCGGGCCAACTCGCGAAGCAAGCTCCAGGAGCAGCTGCGCGGCGATCCCAGAAGGCGGCGGACGAATTCTACCGTACTTCTCGCAAAGCGCGTCGCGATTCATGGCAGCGACAGCGCCGATCGCGCCATCGTGACGCGTCGAGATGACGGATTCGTCGACGTCCGAGCTGGAGTCTGAGGGAAGGAGTTCTTCTCTCGGCGCTTCGACCCGCGCGAAACGGTTGAGCTTCTCGTCTACCTCCATGGCGGCGCACGACACCGCGGTCGTCGACCGGGCGGGCCGCCGAGCAGCATTCTCGTCCGCGTCATCGGAGGCAACGGCACCAACACGCTCGTCGATTCGTCGACCGTGGGCGGTCGCGCGCATCCGACTCGCCTCTACGACATCGGCAAAGTCACAGGGATCTCGTACGGCAAGGACACGTCGTTCGACCGCCGGCCGTGGGAGTATGTCCACGACTCGCTCGTTCCGCCGCTCGCCTCGACGCCGGGGCATCGTTCGCCCAATCGCCGGACTGAACGAGCATCGCGTACTGGGGCTGACGCCACGCCTCGGGATGAGCAAATACTCATATGGCTTCTCAAGCGTCCATACTCGACGATGATCGCCGTGGAAGGCGAGTACGCGACCTTGTTTCACGCAGGCCGAGCGAGCGTCACCGCCGACAAGCGTGCTGGAATCGTCACCGCTCCATTTCACGGCGTTCGCGCGGATGTCGGATTTCGAGCTCGGTCAGCTTCGGCGGCTATGGCAACGCGACGTCCCGCCCTGTCGCTATCGGCGATTTCTACGATGCCCGCCAACGTCCAGTGGCTGGCCCGTCCGGCGGTCGCGCTGGCGCTCGGAGAAAACCTCGACCTGTCAGCTCGAGGCCGAAATCCAACACTCGACCACCGACAGCACGCCCAATCGTTATCTCTCGGCGAATCGGCCGTATGGGTTCAGGAACATTCAATCAGGCGGGACTGAGCCTGGGCGCGATATACAAGCTTTACGCTGCCCCGGACAGCGAGGGCAGCGAGCACACGCATCACCGGGCGGTCGTCGAGGCACACGCTCGCTACTTCCCCGCCATGCTCGATCTTCGGTCGGCGTTCGAGGACGCGGCGCTCACCGCGAGCGTGGCGAGTTCGCTGCCGCTACCGACGCGTCCACTCCTCGTGGTGCGCGCCGGCGCGACGAAAGGTCTTCGGCGACTTTCCGTTCTACGAGGCCGCGACGATTGGAGGCGAAGGCACAACGCGGTACATCGACCCGCAGCGCTATGCCGGAGACGCGGCGCTGTTCGCGACGTCAGAGCTTCGCGTCCCGCTCGCCGACTTCAGGCTGCTGGTGCGTTTACGAGCGGGCGTTCTTCGGACTCGCCGAGGCCGGACGCGTGTATGTCGACGGCAACTCGCCCGGCGGTTGGCATGCTCGAACGGGCGGCGGTGTCTGGCTCGGTCGCGGCGACGCGCCGTCTGTGATCACACTTGTCAGCACCACTGAACCAGGTCGCTACGGCCTTCATCTCCGCTTCGGGCTGAATTTCTAAACAGCCATCGCGCGCCGTTCTGAAAGCCCTCGCGCGTCATCCTGAGGAAGCCGGAGCGAAGCGATCGGCCATTGCGCGTCATCCTGAGGGAGCCGGAGCGCAGCGATCGGCAGACGCGAAGGATCGCTATCCCTCGAGGCAGTTCAAACAGCCCGCCGCGATAGCGATCCCGCTTCGCCTCGGGATGACCGGTCCTCGTCCCTCGCGGCGGCCGCTTCGAAGAATCCGAGTTGCATTCCAGACGGTCCGCTCCCGCATAGTACTCAGAGTCTGTACTCTTACTCTGAGGACTTCGTGAAAGCGTCCTCCGCTCGCTTCGCTCGCATCAGGATGACATGCAGCCCGATACCCTCCCGCTGGTCAAAGGCACTCTCGATCTGCTCGTGCTCAAGGCGCTGTCGTGGACGCCAATGCATGGCTTCGAGATCACACAGTGGCTCGAAGAACGCTCGGCCGGCGCGCTCGGGATCAACGACAGCGCGCTGTATCAGGCCCTGCACCGCATGGAGTCGCGCGAGCTCATCGTCGCCGAGTGGGGCGTCACGGCCAACAATCAACGCGCGCGGTATTATCGACTCGACAAAGCGGGACGCGCATACCTGAAAGCCGAGACCGCGCGGTGGGTACGCTACGCCGATACCGTCACGGGAATTCTCACCGCGCTTCCTGGATCGCGCTGAGAAAGGAGCACACACGATGCGTTTCCCCGATCCCGAGATCCGACCCGGCATCAAACGCCTCTTTCAGCTCGCGGCGCGACGCGACCAGCGCGTCCGCGAGGAAGCCGACGACGACGATTCGTCTTCACCTGCGCCTGCGCGTCGACCAACTCGTGCGCGAGGGCTGGACGCCCGAGGCTGCGCGCGCCGAAGCCGAGCGACGCTTCCGGGCCGATCACCGAGGCTCGCGAAGACCTGCTAAGTCGGCTCGCCGCCGCGAGGAGCCGACTGCGCGTTCGAGAATGGATCGACACGGTCAGGCAGGATCTCCGCTACTCGATGCGCACGCTGCGACGCGAGGCGGGATTCACCACGTTCGCGATTCTCATCGTCGGACTTGGCATTGGCGCGACCGCCACGGTGTTTAGCGTCGTCAATGCGGTTTTGCTTCGTCCCCTGCCCTTCCGAGATCCGGCAAGCTTGGTATGGATCTCGAACATCGCCGACGACGGTGTCGCCGGAATGGAGAACGCAGGTCAGCCATTTCCTCGACCTGCGCACGCGCTCGCAGTCGCTCTCCGATCTTGCGGGCTATTACGCGTACTACGGTGTCGGCGACAGCAAACTCTCGTGGGACGGAAAAACAGAGCGTCTGAGCAGCGTTCCGCTCTCCTGTGACTTCCTGCCGTTCCTCGGCGTGCGTCCGTTGCTCGGCCGATCGTTCACCGCCGAGGAATGCGCGTCCAATGCACCGCGGACCGTCGTGCTGGGCTACAACGTCTGGCGAACGCGCTTCGCGTCCGACGCGAACATCGTCGGCCGCCGCATCGTGATCAACGACGCGCCGACGACCGTCATCGGCGTGCTGCCGCAGTCGTTCGACTTCGCGACGGTGTTCGCGCCCGGAAGCAAAATCGATATGTACACGGCGTTTCCGCTGACCGAAGAAAACGATCGTCGCGGAAACACGCTCGCGGTCGTCGGTCGACTGAAGCCTGGAGTGACGATCGAGAAGGCGCGCGCCGAGATCGTGGCCATCGGCAAACAGCTCACGAGCGAGAACCGCCGGCGAAACACGTTTCGACCGAAGGTCGTCGCGTTCGACGAACGGATCAACGGACGATTTCGGCCCGCGTTGTTCGTGCTCTCGTGCGCCGTTGCGGTCGTGATGTTGATCGTCAGCGCGAATCTCTCGAGCCTGCAGTTCGCGCGGTTGTCGGCCCGTCAAAAAGAGCTCGCCGTTCGCGTCGCGCTTGGCGCCGGGCGCGGACGCCTGATTCGACAAACGCTGACGGAGAGTCTCGTGCTATCGCTCGGCGGCGCGATCGTCGGGCTCGGACTTACGGTTGCCGGCACGAGCGTCGTGTCGCGTCTCCACGCGTTCGACATCCCGCTGTTGGATCGCGTCGGAATCGACGCGACGGCGTTTGGGTTCGCAGTGCTTGTCGCCGTGATTACCGGTGTACTCATCGGCCTCCTTCCGGCCATTCAAACTCCGGCGTCCGTCTACGACGCGCTCAAGGAGAGCAACCGCGGGTCGACGCGAAGTGCAGGATCACACGCGGGTTCGCGGCGCGCTCGTCGTGGCGGAAGTGGCGCTGGCCTGCGTGCTGCTGGTCGGCGCGGGTCTGCTCATCCGCAGCTTCGTGCATGTTCTCGACGTCGACCTCGGGTATCGGCCCGCACGTACGGCCGCACTCCGCGTCGATCCAGGATCACGGTTTCCCGATCAGGCGAGCGCGAACGCCTACTACAATGACGCACTCGCGCGAGTTCGCCCAATCCCTGGTATCAGCGGCGCGGCGCTCGCGGACGTCCTTCCATTCGACGGCGACCGGAGTTGGGGAGTGGCGGGTGAGGGTCAGATGTACGAGAAGGGCCACTATCCCGAGGCGTTCATTCGCGTCGTGAGCGACGGGTATTTCGCGACGATGGGCATTCCGATTCGCGCCGGCCGAGACTTCACGCCGTCGGACGTGCCCGGCGGCGAGAACGTCGTCGTCATGAACCAGACGCTCGCGCACACCCTGTGGCCGGACCGGCCGGCCGTCGACCAGATCATCATGCAGCGAGGCGAGAGGTGGCGCGTCGCGCGGTGTGGTCGGCGACGTGCGACACAATGCGCTCGAGCATGGATTCACGGGCGAGTTGTATTTCTCGATGCGCCAGATGGCGGACTACAAGGCGGTGAACCTGATCGTTCAGACCGACCTTGTCTCCGACGCAGCTTGCGTCGTCAGTACGCGCGGCGCTTCAGCCGATAGCTCCCGATCTGCCGCGCGCGGAATGGCGCACGCTTCAACAGCTCGTCGACAAGGTGGCGTCACCACGACGGTTCGTAGTCCTTCTGCTCGGCGGCTTCGCGGCCTTCGCGCTCATCCTCGCCGCGTTGGGGATTTACGCGCTGGTTTCGTACAGCGTGAGCCAGCGAACTCACGAGATCGGCATTCGCATGGCGCTCGGCGCAACGTCGCGGGACCTCCGCGCTCGGATCATGTCACGCACGCTGGCGCTCGCCGGCGTGGGTATCGTCTTCGGCGTCGCTGCGTCGGTGCTGCTCGTCGGAGCGTTGAACGGCCTGTTGTTCGGCGTGACGTCGACCGATCCGGTGACGTTCATCCGGTGCGTTTGCGCTGCTGGGCATCGTCGCCTCCGTCGCCGGCTACCTTCCGGCTCGCCGTGCGTCGCGCGTGGATCCGAGCGTCGCGCTTGCGGGACGGATAGAACGCATTGTCATCCCTGATGCGCAGCGAGCGGATCTGGATCATTTGAGGTTCGGAACTGCCTCGCCCGAGGCAGTTCAGTCGCTCTAACGCATCCAGATCCCTCGTCACTGCGTTCACTCGGGATGACCAAATGCTATATTTCCCGCCATGCGCTCCATCCTGCTCATCGATCACGGCTCCGTCCGCGCCGAGGCCAACCACATGCTCGCATGTGCGGCGAGACCTCCTTCAGCACATGGTCGGAGAGTCGGTCCTCGTACGACACGCGCACATGGAGCTCGCGGAGCCGTCCGTCGCGCAAGGCGTCGCCGAATGCGTGCGGAGCGGCGCAACCGAGGTCATCGCGTTTCCCTACATGTTGTCGCCCGGCAAGCACGTCACGCGCGACATTCCGCGCCTCGTCGCCGAAGCCGCCAAAGAGTTTCCGCATGTCAGCTGTCGCGTAACACCGGCGTTCGGCGTCAACGAGAAGCTTGCTGAAGTCATCGCGCTGCGCGCGGGGATCGACATCGTCCATCCGCTCACCGCGCGGGAAGCGTGTCGCTGCTGGAGCCGAACGGCGAGGTCGACGCATGCGGCGCCGGCTGCGCGGCTCGGACCGCGGACAACCTGACGAGCACTCGCTGATCGAACGTCGCGCGTCTCACGCACGAAACGGAACGCCATGTCCACCGACCAGATGACTCATTCGCCGTTGACCATTCTGTCCGACGACGAGGCGATGTTTCGCGACGCCGTCGCCGGCTTCGCGAACGAAGAAGTTCGCCCGCGCGTGCAGCAGATGGAGCGCGACGGGAAAGATCGATCCCGCGCTGATCACGAAGTTCTTCGAGATGGGCCTCATGGGCATCGAGGTCGCCGAATGAGTACGGCGGCGCCGACGGTTCGTGCTTCATGGTCGCGATCGGCGTCGAGGAGATCAGCAAGGTCGATCCGGCGGCGGCGATTCTGATGGACGTTCAGAATACGCTCGTCAACTATCCGATCCGCCGCTACGGCAGCGACTACATCAAGTCGACGTATCTGCCGCAGCTCACGGCGGAGAAGGTCGGCGCGTACGCGCTGTCCGAGCCGGGCTCGGGTTCCGATGCGTTCGGAATGCAGACGCGCGCCGAGCAGCGCGGCGACAAGTGGATTCTCAACGGTCGCAAGATGTGGATCACGAACGGCGCCGAGGCGCAGATCTACGTCGTGTTCGCGAACGCGAATCCGTCGGCAGGCTACAAGGGCGTGACAGCGTTCGTCGTCGAGCGCGGCTTCAAGGGATTCGCCGTCGGCAAGAAGGAGGACAAGCTCGGCATTCGCGCGTCGAGTACGACTGAGCTGATCCTCGACGACGTCGAAGTGCCCGCCGGAAAACGTGCTCGGCCCCGTGGGCCAGGGCTACAAGGTCGCCATCGAGACGCTGAATGAGGGCCGCATCGGCATCGGCGCGCAGATGATCGGCGTCGCGGCCGGCGCGCTTCGCGCCGCGACAGATTACGTCAAAGAGCGCTCACAGTTCGGCAAGAAGCTCGGCGAGTTTCAAGGAATTCAATTCCAGCTCGCGCAGGCGCGCACCGAGCTCGAGGCGGCGCGGCTCATGGTGTACAACGCGGCGCGCCTCAAGGACGCCGGGCACGACATCGCGATGGAAGGCGCGATGGCCAAACTGTTCTCGTCGCAGGTCGCCGAGCGCGTGACGTCGATCTCGCTCGAGCTGTTCGGCGGCTATGGGTACACGAAGGATTACCCGGCTGAAAAGTTCTATCGCGACGCAAAGATCGGCGCGATCTATGAAGGCACGTCGAACATGCAACTTCAGACGATCGCGAAAGCGATGCTCAAGTAGCGCGCATGCGAGCCATTAGAGTTCACGAAACAGGCGGGCCGGAGGTGCTGCGGCTCGACACCGTGCCCGATCCGACACCGGCGGCCGGCGAGGTGCTGATCGACGTCGAGGCGATCGGCGTCAACTTCATCGAGATCTATCAGCGCGAAGGCCACTACCCGCTTCCTCGCCCATTCACGCTCGGCGCCGAAGGAGCGGGCACCGTTCGCGCGGTCGGCAGCGGAGTGACGGATCTCGCTGTCGGCGATCGCGTGGTGTCGCAGCGGCTCAAGGGTGCGTACGCTGAGCGGGCGGTTGGCCTGGCAGAACACGCGATGCGCATCCCCGAAGGCGTGAGCGTGAAGCTCGCGGCGGCGCGTTTGGCTTCAAGGACTCACCGCGCCATTATTTGTCGACGACACTCTATCCAGTGAAGCCGGGCGATTACGCGCTCATCCATGCGGCCGCCGAGTGGAGTCGGCCTGTTGCTGTGCCAGATGGCCAAGAAGCGCGGCGCGTTCGTGATCGGTACGGCGTCGACGCCGGAGAAACGGCAGCTCGCGCACGACGCCGGCGCGGACGAGGTCATCGACTACACGACGGTGGATTTTGCCGCGGAGGCTCGACGCATTACCGGCGGACGCGGCGTCGACGTCGTGTACGACTCGGTCGGTCGCACGACGTTCGACAAATCGCTCGACTCGATCAAGCGCCGGGGAATGCTCGCGCTGTTTGGACAATCGAGCGGTGCCGTGCCGCCGATGGATCCTCAGATACTCAATAAGAAGGGCTCACTGTTCATGTCGCGCCCGACGCTTGAACGACTACCTCGCGACTCGCGCCGAGCTCGTCGAGCGCGGGACCGAATTGCTCGACTGGATCAAGCGGGGCGAGCTGTCGGTTCGAATCGGGGCTGAGTTCAAGCTCGACCAGGCGGCGGATGCTCAGCGGGCGCTGGCCAGCCGGCAGACGACGGGGAAGGTCGTTCTTATCCCGTGAGACCATGTCATCCCGAGCGAAGCGAGGGATCTGGAGCCGAGGCGGTAGTATACTCGCCAGGGTCGAGATCCCTCGTCACTTCGTTCCTCGGGATGACAGGCGGGCGAACTATTTGCGACCGACAGCGGGTATTGCATACAATAGAAAGCCGATTTGGAGGACAACCATGCGCGTCGCTCCCATGATGACCCGCCTTGCTTCTGCACTCGCCATCGCCGGCCTGGCTGGCGTGGCAAACGCGCCAAGCGCCAGCGCGCACCCTCATCCGCGTTACCGCGCGCGACTCGACAGGCGCCGTCGTTCCCGCCGCCGAGCTGACTGTCACGCGCGGGTTGCACGACATCATCGCCCGAGGCACGACCGACGACGGTGGTCACGCCGTTCTCCCGGTCGAGCTCAAAGAGACCGAAGACCTCCAGGTCACCATGCGCAAGATTGGCTACTCGCGCGGCGATCGTTTCTTCGAGGCCAGACCGCAGGGCACTGACCGACGTCACGATCACTGTCGCGCGACGTCCCATGACCAACCTCGCTCCCGTGACGGTGATCGCTCAGCGCGACCCCAAGCGCGCGAGCTATCACCTCGGACGCCGACGAGATCGACACCACGCACGTGTTTGCCGAAAACGCCTGGGAGCTCATCAAGCGACTGCGTCCCGACATGCTCACGAGCCGCGGCGGATGCGACAGCGGCGTGCGAGAGGTGTGGGTGGAACGGAAAGCGCATTCGTCTGCCGCTCTATCCGACTGGGATGGCGGCCGCGCGCGCTCTCGTCGGCGTACCACCCCGCGCCCGATTCACATACGTCCCGGTCAGTGTGTTGTCGGATATCGCGCCCGAGCACATCCTCGAGATCAATTATCATGATTGCTTCGATGCGTCGATGGCCGCGGTGGGAAGCGTCAACGCGATGTTCATCGTGCTCAAACCGGGCGTCGACTACCTGCAGGACGTCAGAAGCTTCGTTCTCGACGCGACGGATCATCAGAAGTAGGTGACGTCCCACGATTCCGGAGGCGGACGGTTCTCTCTCGCGCCGATCGTTCATCGGCGCCGGAGCGTCCGCCGCGCTCGCGGTGAGGACGGGCGCCCCGTTCGCACAGCTGAACGCGGAATTCACGCTCGAGCGGCGCGCAGACGCCTGAACTCCCGCGTTCGCCCTCGACGAGCTCACGATCGACGATCTGCGAAACGAATGCGCGACGGAACAGAGACCGCGCATTCGCTCGCCCAGCAGTATCTCGCCCGCATCGACGCGATCGATCAGCGCGGGCCGGCGATCAACTCGGTGCATCGAGCTCAACCCCGACGCGCTCGCCATCGCCGCGGAGCTCGACGCCGAGCGAAAGGGCGGCAAGCTGCGCGGCCCGCTGCACGGCGTCCCGGTGTTGATCAAGGACAACATCGATACGGCGGACAAGATGCACACGACCGCCGGATCGCTCGCGCTCGCCGACAACATCGCGGCGCGCGATTCGTTCGTCGCCGAGCGGTTGCGCGCGGCGGGCGCGGTGATATTAGGAAAGACGAATCTCAGCGAGTGGGCGAACTTTCGCTCGGCGTCATTCGTCGAGCGGATGGAGCGGGCGTGGCGGACAGACGCGCAATCCGTACGCGCTCGATCGAACGCCGTCCGGATCGAGCTCGGGATCTGGATCGTCGGCGCGCGGCCAACTGCTGCGTCGTCGCGATCGGCACGGAGACTGACGGCTCGGTGACGTCGCCCGCCGCGGCAGCCGGACTTATCGGGATCAAGCCCGACGGTCGGTCTGATCAGCCGATCCGGGAATCATTCCGATCGCGCACAGCCAGGACACCGCCGGCCCGATGGCCCGCACAGTGCGCGATGCCGCGATTCTCCTCGGCGCACTCACCGGCGTGGACCCGCGCGATCCGGCAACGCGCGCGAGCGGCGGCGCATTCGCTCGCCGACTACACCGCTGTCGCTCGACGCGAACGGCCTGCGCGGCGCGCGTATCGGCGTCGCGCGAAAGCGTTACACTGGATATCACGCGGAGACTGACAAGCTGTTGGCCGGCGCGATCGATCTCATGAAGCAGCACGGCGCGGTCATCGTCGACCCAGCGGACATTGCGACCGTGGGCGAGACCGGACGACTCCGAGTTCGATCGTGTTGCTGTACGAGTTCAAGGCCGACCTCGACGCGTATCTCGGCCAGCTGAAGCCAAACGTCGACCGTGCGCTCGCTCGCGGACGTCATCGCGTTCAACACGAAGAACGCCGACCGCGAGCTGCGGTATTTCGGCCAGGAGATCATGCATCAGGTCGCAGAAGAAGGGACCGCTGACCGACAAGAAGTATCTGGCCGCGCTGGCGAAGAATCGCGCGGCTGATGGGCGCTCGAGGGGATCGACGCGACGATGACGAAGTTCAAGCTCGACGCGATCGTCGCGCCGACGCAGGGACCGGCGGCGCTGATCGACCTCGTGAACGGCGATCCGAGCGGCGGCGGATCGTTCACGTCGCCGGCCGCGGTCGCGGGATATCCGCACGTCACCGTGCCGATGGGATTCGTGCGCGGACTGCCGGTCGGGCTGTCGTTCGTCGGCCGCGCGTGGAGCGAGGCGACGTTGCTGAAACTCTCATACGCGTTCGAGCAAGCTGCGCCGGCGCGCCGCAAGCCGTCGTTCCTGGCGACGGTCGACCTTGGCGACACTCGACGCGGGATGTAGCGCCGCATCTGCGCGACTACCGCCACTCACTTGCTTTTCGGTTGAGACGCCGGGTTCGGGTCGTTCGACATCGACAGCGGCTCGATCAGATAGCCGTCGCCGAACGAGTTTTTCCCGGCAGATCGATCTTCGCGAGCTTACGCTCCAGGATTTGCGTGCCCTCGCACTTGAGCGTTCCCTTCGCTTGGGCAGCGCCCGTCTGCACGGCCATGAACCGCTTGTTCCGGATCACGACCGATACCTCCTCGAACGCAATAGACACCTCGACCTCGAAGCTGACCTTCCGGCGGGAACGCCATCGAAGCCGCAGCTCGATCACCGGTCGATGCTTCGACGAAATGCTGTGCTTGAAGAGCGGGACGACATATGTCGTGGTGGGCGGATGCTCAGGCTCCTTACAGTACTGTCGGAACGCGTCGTATATTTGGCCCATCCGTTGGCGAGCAACCCGGGAATGGAAAGTTGGCTGAGCTCCTTCCCAGCAGCGCGATTACCTGCGTGCCGGACGCCGCCAATTGCGTCACCGGAAGTGGTCGCGACAAAACGGTCTTGGCGGCGCCGACGTCCTTCGCCGCGTTCAGAACTGCAGCCTTTGTCGCCTTCGCGACCACGGTCGCCATGTTCTCCAGGCACTCCGCCACCTTCCGGTGTCAGGCCGAAGAAGAGCGCGACGTTGTGCCCGTGTTCATCCATACGACTTCTCCTCGTCAAATAGCGTGACTCCTCGAGGCTCGATGGTGTATTCGCTCTCGCCGGCGTACGACACGAGCGCGAGATCCGGACCGTGACCACCGGACGTCGTAATCTCGGTCATGGGCGGGGAAGTTCGTAGTCGTACGTGAAGGCCAGAGGCGGAGGCGTCGGGGGCAGTGGTGGACGGGTGCTCCGCCACACGAGTCGGCCAATCACACCCAGGCCGGCGAGACCCGCGACTATCAGCGCAATCGCAGCCAGCGGGGGCTGCGCGACGTCTCAACGCGGATGACGGCGATCCCTGATTGGCCGCCTTGTGACGCCGTCACCACGACGCGACTCATCGACTTTCCAGCGATAGAAACAGGCCGTCTCGCCTGCAATGTTGCCGCCGGTCGCGGTCCAAGTCGCGGCAACTTGAGACTGCGTGCCGTCGCTCATGTGGGCGATTGCCGTCATGCGCACGGTATCGCCGAGATGATCGAGATGCTTTCGGGAACGATCTGCGTCTAAGCGCAGCGTTCGCACGGTCGGATTCGGTGTCTGCGGATCTTCGCTCCGGGCGGAATCGCTGACCGGCGGAGTCGTTACAGGCGGAGTCGCGACACCCGGTTCGCCGGCGGCGGATTCGACGCGCCACGGCTCGGAGGATTCGGTGCCGAGCGGGGACAACGACCGGCGTGATCGCACGGCTCGACCGGGGTCACCTACCGTGTCGCCAGAGCGGACGGTGGCACCGGCGACCGGAGTTTGACCGACGACGGTGTCCGGCCGACCTCACGGCATTCGCGATCTTTAAACTTCCAACCGTGAGGCCAGTCGCCGAGGTTGCTCTCGTGCATCCGCGATCGTCAGTCCCACAAGATTGGGCATGGGAGCGCAGCGCGGCGCGCGACGGTGACGACGCCGATTAAAGTGCCAGGAGGCACGGACGTTTGCTGCGGACGCGACTGGTAATCACCATGCCTACCGGCCGCTGAGGAGTCGGCCGAGTCGACGGGCCCGAGCTACCGAGGTGAGCGTCAGTCAGCATTTGCGTGGCGCGATCGAGCTGTTGTCCGATAAGTAGTGGAACGGTCACCGGAACAACGACTCGCGCGACGAGGAGATTGACAGAGTGAGGGGCGCTGCCGTTGCCCGGCCGCCGGGCGCTGATCCAACACCCGCGTTGTTCGCGCCCGGTCGGCACTTCTCGCTCGGACGTTGATCCACGCCGAAGGTGCGCGCGCTTCCGAGCGCGCTCGTCGCATCAGCGAGCGAAAGCGCCGATCACATTGGGAACGCCGGCGACCGTGAGGTCGATCGAGCGGTCGGGCCGGATCGGCGCCTTCGACGATGGATTCTGCCCAACGACGGAGTTGAGGGCAGTATCCGTGGTTGCAACCGATCGAAATGCTGCGGGTTCAGCTCGGCCCGCTTGAGGATCGCAATTGCGTCCTCGATCGATCGCCCACGACGTTCGGGTTCAATGGAATCTGAGGCGACGCATGCGGCAGCACAAACAGACGGTGCAGACCGTCACGTATTCGCGGGTACTTGCTCTGCCGCGGGAATCTGGCGGACCACGCTATCGGTGGGCGACGGTTTCCACCCTGCAAACGCCTCGCGCCACACTTGAGGCCTGTGCTCGACAAGACGACGTTGAGCGCCTCACCCAGCGAGACCGATAGGCACGCGGCATGCGCCTCTGCACGACAGGTCGCTGCGCCGGAGACCGCGGCGCCGGCGCGTTGCGCGACCGCACCGCTGGAAAGGCAACCGAGAAGCGTCGCGGCGACCCGAATCAAGGGAGCAATTCGCACGATCGACCTCCCAGTCTCATTGCCGATCGAGAGCCAACCAGACAGCAGATGATCATCATATAACACCCGATCGCGCCACGCTCGTCCGAGCTCTCTAGTACCACTATGCAACGGAGCTAAACATCCGGCAGGAGACCGATAATGTCGGCTCGGCCGGAGCCGTGGCGCGCTGACAATTTGGGCGCATCAATTGGGATCAGTGCCCGTTGTGCCTCATCTCGAGAGACTCAGGATGCCGACTACACCCGCTTGCTTCGCACCGCCGCACCTGCCTCTCGCTCTCGCCATTACCATGCCCGCGATCCCGCTTGCGCTACACGCGCAGGCGGGCACCATCCGGCAGAGCGCTGGCGATCGAGAGACTATTATCGGCGTCAAGACGGTCGGCGGCCCTGAGCTCTCGCCGGACGGAAAATGGGTCGCCTACACCGTCAGCAGCACGCGTCGAAGCGACGAACGACAACACGAGCGAAGTGTGGCTCGCCGCCTTCGACGGATCGTCGCGCAACCGAAAAGCGCGTCAGCGCCGACGCCGCGAACGCGACCGCGCCCCAATGGCTCGACGACGGCCGCCTGCGGTTCGCGAGCAACGGTCGAGCGATGGTGCTCGATCCGGCGGCGCCGATCGCGTGACGGAGACCGACGCGGCCACGGGCCGTGGCGGTCGTGGCGGCGGTGGCGGGCGGACGGGCGACGCGAGGCGGGCGGCGGCGGCCCGATGGCTAGTCCCGGACGGAAAATGGACGGCCGTCGTCCGCGACCACGCCGCCGCCCAAGCGCGAAAAGGTATTTGAATCAGAGTTCGCGAAACGTCACGAAGGATCAGCTTCAAGGGCGTGCAGTTCGATTGGATGGAGTTTCAGCGCGACGCGGCGCCCTTCCCGCTTCCCAACGCCGCCGATCCCGACGTCAACCCGCCGCAGGAGATCTTTCATCGCGCCGTCGGGCGGCGCCGAACAGCAGCTCACGCACCTGGGTCTGCGTCCCGACGAGCGCGAACTGGAATCGCGACGGTACGCATGCTCGCGTTCACGGCCGACTCGGGATATCGAAATGAGATGCGCTACGGGCGGAGCGACATCTGGACCGTCGGCGTCGACGGGCGCGTCTGCGCAGCTGACCAGTCGGGACAGGATCTTCTCATACGCCGGCGCCGATTACTCGCCGGATGGCAAATGGATCCTCGCCACGCGCAGCGACGCCGACGGATGCGGTCATCGCCAAGAAGATGGATCACGGCGGCCCGGTGGCTGACATCGTGCGTGTTCCGCCAACGGCGGCGCGAGACCAACCTCACGGCGGACTGGGACTACCTCCCGTCGCAACCGTTCTGGAGTCCCGGACGGCAAGTACATCTATTTCACGGGCGGCATTGGCGGCACGACGCATCTCGTTCCGCGTCGCGCCGACCGGCGGCGCCGTGGAGCAGGTGACGACGGGCGAGCGGCGCCTCACGGCGTTCAGCTACGATCGCGCGATCACGAAGATGGCGTACCAGGTGGGCACGCTTCGAGGCGCCGTCGGACATCTTGGGTCGCGAACATCGACGGCAAGTGGCGAGCGGCAACTGACACACGTTCACGATGCTTCATGGGCGAAGTTGCGCTGAGCCGAGCTGGGCGACGTGAACTTCAAGAGCGCGGACGGCACGCCGATCGAAGTGGTTCTTCTTACCCGTACGGCTATGCCGGCTCGAACACCGGTGCCGTACCCGCTGATCGTGAGCGAACCATGGCGGTCGCCCGCACAGCGCGAACGAGTACGGATTCGATTTCAAGAATCAGTATTTCGCGGCGAACGGCTACTTCGTGCTCGAGGTGAACTTCCGCAGCTCGACCGGCTACGGCGAGAAGTTCTTGTGGGGGACGTGGGGCGCGTGGGGCACGAAGGACGGCACAGGACGTGATGGCCGGCGTCGACTACGTCGATCGCGAACTACCCCATCGACCGCAAGAAGGTGGCGTCGATCGGCCACTCGTACGGCGGGTTCATGACGAACTGGCTGATCACGCAGTATCCCGACCGTTTCGCCGCCGCGGCCTCGGGCGCCGGCATCGCGAACTGGACGAGCGACTACGCCAACTCCGACATCCCGCGCACCAAGGAGACGGAGTTCTGGGGTCCGCCGTCGGATCCGAAGGCGCGTGAGACGATGATCAGGCAGTCGCCGATCACGTACGCCGAACCGCGTCACGCACTCCGACGCTCTTCATCAACGGCGAGATCGACCACCGCGTGCCGTTCTCAGAGAGACGAACAGCTGTACGTGGCGATCAAGAAACAGGAGCGTGCCGGCGAAGATGATCCAGTACGCCGGCCAGCCGCAGCGGGATCGCGGGCTCGTGGAACAATGTTCACAGAATGCTCAACGAGCGCGCGTGGTTTGACAAGTATGTGAAGAGGGCGGGCGGTCGTGCAGGCGGGGAAGGTTCCTATAGGGGGATGGGGGATGGGGATGCGGGATGGAGGAAGGGGGAACGGCACACCGAACTAATCTCGGTGTGCCGTTCCCCCATCTCCCATCCCCCGTCCCCTATTCGATCGCCCCACCCTTCTTGCGTCTGCGGCACGCCGTCCGTCATCCACTTGCGGCGCCGGCGTCCCCTTCAGATAGTGATCGAAGAACTGCTTCATCCGCTACTGAAAGTCCTTCTGGTTCTCTCGCTTCGCCAGGTGGTGCGGCTCGCCGGGATACGACAGCAGGATCACCTGCTTCCCCAGCGCTTCGCGGCGCCGTAGAGCTCGAGTCCCTGATGCCAATCCGACCGCGTTGTCCGCCGTGCCGTGCAGAATCATGAACGGCGTCTTGATGTTGCGGCGCGTTGTAGAATCGGCCGACTGGCTCTCTGAGCTAGCTGATGGTTGTCCACGGCGTTACGTCGCCCATGCGCACCTGGCCGACTTCGGTGATGCCCTGCTGCAGCGTGCCGGTTGCCCGGATACGTCTCGCCGTAGAAGCTCACGAGGTTCGTCGGCGGCGCGCCGGTCACGACGGCGGCAAACATGTCCGTCTGCGTGAGCGATGATACGACGTCTGATATCCGCCCCAGCTGTGGCCCTGCATGCCGATGTGCGTCGGGATCGGCGTAGCCCATCTCGATCACCTTCTTCACCGCCGCTCGTCACGCAATCGAGCGCCGAGCTGCCCGGCTTGCCGATCTCGTAGACGATGTCCGGCTGCAGCACGAGATACCCGTCGCTCGCGTACGTCGGCAAAGTGCGGGCGATCGTCGTACTGCGGCATCGCGAACTAGTGATGCGTGTTCGACAGCTGCTCATAGAAGTACACGAGCATCGGATACTTCTTGCCGGGCTGATAGTTCGGCCGGCAGCGTGAGCGTTCCCTGAAGACGCTGGCCTTTACTGTTCTTGAAATCGACGAGCACCTTCGCCCCAGGCGTACTCGTCGATGAACGGATTCGCGTTCGTGACTTTCGTCGGCGACGTGAACGATGTCGTCGACGCCATACCAGTCGGGCGCCATCGTGAACGTCTGCTTCGTGAACACGACGCGATCCGCTTTCTCGCGCCTTGATCGCGCCGTCCGACTTCCGCATCGTCATAGATGAGCGGCGTCGGCTTGGCGCCGGGCGCGAGCGTGTAGTAGCCCGACTTCTTCGTCCATTCGCCGTACGCCGACAGCATCAGCGGCTTGGACAGATCGATGCCATCGTCGTCCTCGGCATTCGCCGCCCGAAAGCCACCGCCGCCGCCGCGACCGCCGCGTCCACCACCACCCGCGCGATCGAGACGCACGAGACGGAAGCGAATCTGCCGCGCGTCGCCCATGCCTCCCGTGAGATTCACCGGCTTTGCCGCCGTCCGAGCGGCACGCTGTAGAGATCGAACCGGTGATTGAGGATCACCGACTTGCCGTCCTTCGACCAACCCGCGACTCCGTAAACCGGCAGCTCGTACGGATGGTCGTCCGTCACGTCGACGAAGCTGATCTTGTCCCCGCCGCCGAGGCACAGTCGACTTGCCGGCCGTCTCACGTTGTAGGCCACGACTTTCTTATCGCTTTAAATAGAGATGAGTACTTGCCGTCGGGTGAGCTGCCCATCGTGCGCGACACGCCCTTTTCGATCAGCGTCCGGGTCGCGGTCATCGGTGCCAACTCTATAAAAAGTCCGACTTGGACGCCGCCCCACTGCACGTCGGTGCGATACGTCGTATCGATGCGGCCGATCGCCCACGCTTCGGATCCGGAGTCGGGGTCACGTTCCGCATCACATCGTCGGCGATGCGCACGAGCTTGTTGCTCGCGACGTTAAACACCGCCGGCAGCGTCGACCGCCGCTCCTGCGCGAGACGCACCACCTGCACCGACTGCACCTCGGCGTCCTTCCAGTGCCAGACGTCGACGTTGGCTTCGCGGCTCACCATTCGGCGCCGGCTGCAGACTTGTCCGGCTCCTGCTTCCTTGATGCCGACGTAGACGCGCGAGGCCATCGCGGGCTCCAACGCAGCGGAGACATCTCGCTCACGACAAACGTCTTCGGGAACGACGCATCCTTTGCCGGATCGTACTCGGCCGCGCGCGGCTTCCGTGCGATCGCAACGTCCTGCCAGACGAGCAGCGCGTTGTCAGCGCTGGAGATTTTCCTTCTTCTTGTCGCCGCGCAGCGCGGCCAGCGACGCGCCCTTGTTGCTCCACGTCGGCTGATCGTAGTCCATCGTCGCGCGAGTTCAGGACCTTCGACTCGACTCGTGGCGAGGTCGACGACGTAGCACGCCGTTGCCGACGCGATCCGCGGCATCGACCGTAGTAGGCGAGCAGGCGGCCGGCGTCGTCCGAAATCGTACAAATTCACGTTGCCGATGTTCTGGCTGACGCCGGTCGTCAGGTCGCGCAGGAACGAGGTCGGCGCCGTTGTGCTTGGCCGCGGCGTTGGCTTTGTTCGTCCGCACGGCCACGAACCGCGAGCCTTTAGAGAACTTGAACGTCGCGCCGTCGGGCACCGGCCGTACTTGTCGCCCGTGGTCAAATCGAGGACCTCGAAACGTCGTTGAATCGACGCCGGGGCCGCACCCGGTGCGGCCTGGCCACGTCCACCACCGCCGCCCCGGCCACCGCGTCCCGCCCCACGCGCTCGGCGGACTGACGAAATAGCCGACGAAGCGCGAATTGTCGGAGAAGACCGGCGCCGATCCGATCGGGGATCGTGTAGCTCTTGGCGCCATCGAGCTGGCGAACGTAAAGCGTGCCGTCGCCTTCATTCGGCTGATAGACGTAGGTCATCCACTGGCCGTCGGCCAGAGAGACCGGTATTCGCGATGCGGTTCCAACGGCCGATGTCGGCCAGGCCGAGAATTTTCTTCGACCCCGGATCGTTTCTGACGGTCCCGGCTGAGCGTGACGACGCCGGTGTCTTGCTGGGCGCCGGCGAGCGCAGAAAAACTGAAGCCGATAGCGGCGGCGAGTGCGAGGCGAGCGGGAGTGTTGCGGCGCATGGATCTCAACGATTCATGAGGTCGCGCCCGCTGGAATGCGGCTCGCGACTGTCGGGCAGAGGCGGGTTTGCCGAATATACGCGCCAGCCAGGCGGAGTGCTCGCGCGCGCCTGGATTCATCCTCGCTTCGCACCGATCCATGGAGCTGATCAAACCGCCGACGCTGAGCGGTTTCGCCGATTGATCCAGCCGTTCGTCGCGTCGCACGAGGCGGAGCACGGGTTGATCTACGGCATTGCGGGCACGTCAGCGCCACCAGCCGATGCTTACTGCGCCGCGGTCATCGATGGCGACGTCGTCGTCGCGGCGGTTGCCGCTTCGCATGATCGCCAAGATGGCGCTGTCACGTGAGGACGCCCGGAGCATCGCGATCATCGCCCGGGACGCGAGCAGCGATCCGGGCCTGCACGGACTGCTCGGTCCGGCAGGATCACTTCGCGCATTCGCCGACGCGTCTGGACGACAATGGCGCGATGGGCGCGGCACGACGATCTATGACTGTCGCACCGTTGTTGAACCGTCGCCGGGAGTCGGCAGTCGTCGCGTTGCCGAACGCGCCGATCGCGCGTTGGTTGCGCGTTGGGTGGAAGCGTTCATGGATGAAGCCTTCCCCGAGGAACGCCGCACACGGACGGCGAGGCGGCGGCGGACCGCTACATCAGCGAACGGCACATGCATCCTGTGGACCGTGGGCGATGCGCCGGTAGCGTGCGCCGCTGCGGTTGGAGCCGACGCCGAACGCAATCCGCATCGGCGGAGTGTACACGCCGCCGGAAAACCGATGCCCGCGGATATGCGAGCGCCTCGTCGCCGACCTCACGCGCGATCAACTCGACCGTGGACGCGCATTCGTCTACTCTGCTATGCCTGATCGCTACAGAATCCGACGTCGAATTCGATTTATCAGAAGATTGGATATCGTCGGCGTCGCGGACTCCGACGAGCTGTGGCTGGAATGAAGTCGCTGAGCGTTGCTATGAGCATTTTCAAAACGTGCGCGGCGCCAGAGCTGTTGCGAGCACTCAACGGTGCGGCCGACCTATAGACCCCATCCTCGAAATCGGACGGTTGCATGATGACATTGTACCTGACGACGATGCTGGAGTCGCGGCGCGTATGCCGGTCGCCAGCCACGGTCCGGCGATGCTCCAGCCATCGAACGAGAATACGATTGATGAGTCAGCGCGCGAATAGTGGCCGCGATACTCGAAGAACCCCATATCCGGCCTGATGTACTCCAGGCTAAGCCTTCCCTCGCCATAAAGACGTAGCGCGAGCTTCCAGGAATGAACGGACACCGTCTGGCGATCATAGAGTCGCGACGGCACCTGACGCGGGAAGTGCCGTAATGGGGTGGGGAGGGTGGCGCCCGGGCGTGGGCACAAAGGGAGGAGCTTCCGGTAGATGCGGCAGTCGAGGCTCTCTCTCCGGCACACGCCGCTAAACCCGAACTGCGATGAGCACCAGTGATTGAACGACTGATCGATCTGCGCATTGAATTCCCAGCTGGTTTGACGCCGCACCTCGGCGTTCACGAAACTCTCAGTCACGGACGCCAGACAGGCGCATGCTGGCCCTTGCCAGTTGTCAGACGGGCGAGAGGCCAGGCCATCGGAATCGATGGTGAACAGGCCATCGTCCGCTCGCGAATACCAGCTTGAATCCGTCCGGCGACCATGAAGGTTCCCGTCCATCGATGAGGCGTGTGACGCGTCCATCGGCAACAGCGATGATCACTATTTCCGCACCTCTCGTGAAACGCGATCCGCTTGCCGTCCCGGACTCCACGCGGGGTCGGCCTTGGAGGAACTGGATCGCGTCGGTGAGACGCGTGAAGCCGGTACCGTTCTTATTGATGGTGCAAAGATCCGCGTTGGTCTGATCGACGAAGCAGACGAAAGCGCGAGGTTGCTGACCGTCGGGAGACCAGACGGGATGCGCAATCCCTAGCGCGGCGGGGATGGCCAATTCTACGGAGGGCGAGCCAGCGGGCCGATTAACGAACAACCGCCCAGGCGCGCTGGCGCTGGTCGCAGCGGCGCGCGAGCGGCAATCGCATCGCCGGTCGGTGACCAGGCCGGGCTGAACGCCCTCTTGCCACACGGTCACCACCAGAGAGTGTCCTGTCTCCGGATCGATGATGTTGACGCACCGCCGCAGCCGAAGGATCGCGTCGTAAGCAGTTAGTAGACACAGTGTGCGTCGGAGAAACGCGAGTCGCGTCCCATCGGGTGACCACGAAGGCGAGCCTCCGAGGCGTGAGCTTCAGCGGCACCTGAGACCGTCGACGTTGACTGTTTCGATCCACGTTTCTTGTGCAAGGTTCACCATCGTATTCAACGACGTAGCGCGATTTTTTCAATCGTGTGAGAGGCACGCACGCGATATCGAACGCCACCGGCCGTCACGGTGCGCGCCGATATCTCGACGGTTTTTCAGTTTGCCGCCCGCGACGGTGCAGTTGTCGGAAGGAATGCTCAGTGCCACCGTATACGTTCCGGCCTGCAGGCGGCTGACGGAGGCCGAACCATTGGTCTCGAGGAAGACCGGTGGACCGGCGTTCACCGCGACCTGATAGCTGGCCGGAAGGTCGGACCCGGTGGTATGCACCGAGATGGCGATGCCGGTAGCGTCACTCGACATCGAACGGCACCTCGACCGATTGACCGGCGGTGACGTTTCGAGAACGCTGATTAGTCACCGCGTACTGTTGCAGTTGTCCGCCACCATGTCCGGGGACACGGCGTGCATGCCTGGGATGATGTCATTGATGGAGAGGGAGTGCCGTTGACCGGAAAGGAGCCGCCTGGTATTCCCACCGTGCAGGACCACCATGTATCCGTCGAGGTCCGGATCACCGCCTGACGTTTGATTCAAGATTCGCACGGTGCCGCGCTGCGGCGCGGCGGGCCCATCGCTGCATGCCGCGGCGAGGCCGAACAAGAGTGCCGCGCAGCCTGGATCGCTGGCGCGATCCGATCACCACGTCGAGTACGCCCGGCGTCATCGCGGGTCACCGACGCCAGGGTGGTACAGGGGCGAATGCAGCTCCGCGCGGAAGATGTAGCCGGGGTTCCCTACGAGCCTCCAGACAACCCTTCCTGACGCGTCGTACTCGTCGACGCCTCCGCCACTGCCGAACGACACGAGCACGGTGGCCATTCGAAGTGCTTGTGCGTTTCACCGACTTTGCGCAATCACTCCGGCGGACGAGGCCGAACGAACCCTGCTCGAGCGCACCGCTCGCCGGCCGTCGTCTACCTCGTAGGCGTTCGGCGCGGCTGGCGTGCGGATCGCCGAGGTTGTCGAGTAGAAGAAGCTGCCCGCGCCCGAGTCGATCGAACGCCCGTTGCTGCCCCACGAACGCGGGTAAATCAAGGTTCTCGAATGTGGAGCTGATTGCCACTGCCGCCCATTCGCTCATATCACGGCGCCTGTGCGCGTGTCGATCTTCGTCACTTCGCTCAGGTTGCGAAACGAGACGAGCAGATTCCCGCTCTGTCGAGATCGAGGGGCGTTGCCAGCGTGCGTCCGGTTGATGGGGACATGCCGAGCGATCAGCCAAGAGCGAGAATGCTCAGGTCGATGTCATGAAATGGTCGAAGGGACTCCACTCCGAACAAGGACGTCGCCCGCCGCGCTTCGCCGCTGCACGCGTGCCGAGCACGCGCGTGCCTGCTGCACGATTTTCCCTGGCTAGATAGATCCATAATCGCGAGTTTCATCGCAGAGCAGCCCGTACGGCCCGTCTGGCTTGGCGATCATATCGATTGCATGCGCGGCGGGTAGCCATGCGCGCAGCCCAGCGTTCGTGCAGCGGTGCCCGATCCACGCGATCTCCACCCAGCTGCCTTCGCCGGCCTCTAGCAATACGTAGCA